>Ga0233444_10003101_pt1 | contig 16776 bp, 22 predicted proteins | sample SI_124_October20_6_FD_182792 | JGI IMG/M metagenome (GOLD analysis project Ga0233444, IMG submission 182792) | Seawater microbial communities from Saanich Inlet, British Columbia, Canada - SI_124_October2016_10_MG | ecosystem: Environmental > Aquatic > Marine > Inlet | place: Canada: British...
GGTCCGGGAGAGGGTGGTCCAGAGCAGAAACTGAGGCCCAACCAAGCGGACAGGATATTAAAAAGTTATTGTGAGAACCTAAACCAGAAATATTTTGACAAGCAGATAGATCCTGTGATAGGCAGAGAGCAGGAAACAGATGATCTCAAGCAGATATTAGCAAGAAGAAACAAGAACAACGTGTTGATAGTGGGTGATCCGGGTGTTGGTAAGACAGCAGTCGTGGAGGGACTCGCAAGGAGGATCGCGAAGAACAAGGATGATGTTCCAGAGTATTTGAAAGATCACATAGTATGGAGTCTGGATGTAAACTCGTTGATTGCAGGAAGTAAATTCAGAGGTGATTTCGAGGAGAGATTGAAACTGATCGTGAACGCATTGGACCAGAAAGGCAAGAGCATACTATTCATAGACGAAGCACACATGATAGTGGGTGCTGGTGCCACGGGACAGGGCAACAACATGGACATGGCGAACATGTTGAAACCTGCATTACTGAAAGGATCAATAAAAGTACTTGCCTCTACAACTTGGGAAGAATACAGGAAGTATTTCGAGAAGGACAGAGCATTGATGAGGAGGTTCCAGAGACTACAAGTGGGAGAACCATCTAAGGAAACAGCAGTTAAGATATTAAAAGGTGTGAAGCAATACTATGAGAAGTTCCATGAATGCACGATCACCGATGAGGCCTGTGAGGACGCAGTGGACTATTCTACTAAATTTATCGCTGACAAGAAACTGCCTGACAAGGCCATCGACGTCATAGATGTTGCCTGTGCAAGGTTGAGACTGAATGGTGTAAAAGACGGCAAGATTGACCACGAGGAAATAATACACGAGATAAGTGTAATGACAGGTATCAGTATAGAACAGTTATCTCAAAAACAAGCAAGTAATCTAAAAACCCTAGAAGAGAAAATGAAACTGCAGGTTTATGGTCAAGACAAAGCAATTAACACAATAACCGACAAGATACTGGTTGCCAGAGCAGGCTTGAAGAGCCTTACAAAGCCAGTTGGATCATTCCTATTCTTAGGACCAACAGGTTGTGGTAAGACCGAGACTGCAAAACAACTGGCAAAAACACTAGGCGTTGAACTGATTAGATTTGACATGTCAGAGTATCAAGAGAAGCATTCAATCGCAAAATTAATTGGATCTCCTCCGGGATACGTAGGCTATGAGGATTCAAACATGGGTGGTGGTATGTTTATCAATGAAGTAGAGAAGAATCCACACGCAGTTGTATTGTTTGACGAGATTGAGAAGGCACACAGAGATGTATCAAACATGCTTCTACAAGTCATGGATTACGGTACGGTGACTGGATCTAACGGTAAGAAAGCAGACTGTAGAAACATAACACTTATAATGACTTCTAACTTAGGTGCAGAGGCATCAGAAAGAAACAACATTGGTTTTGGTAAGAGCGAGAGATCGGGAGAGGACGACAAAGCACTTAAACAGTTCTTCCCACCAGAGTTTAGGAATAGACTAGACGCAGTGATCAAGTTTGATAAACTGGGCAAAGACACAATGAGATCTGTTGTCAAGAAGTTCTTGCAAGAATTAAACACAATGACCATGGAGAAAGACGTGGAAGTAAACGCAACAGACGAAGCAATAGAATTCTTAATGAAGAAAGGATTTGATGCTAAACTTGGTGCAAGACCATTACAACGTGTAATAGATGATGAGATTAAGAAACCACTATCTAAGATGATGTTGTTTGGTGAACTCACAGCAGGGGGAATGGTTGAAGTAAGTCTAGCAAATGAAAAACTGGTTGTAAACTTCAAAGTAGGAAAACAACAAGAAGTGCTTACACAGTTCAAACCTACAGTGTCTGATGAGAAAAAATCACAATAAGTTGTACTACGGCAAGTACAGGCACAAGACAGTGTTCAAACTGCCTGGTAGCCTGATGTTCTATCCCACAACGGACGAACACCTGTTATGGATACAGAAAGAATATTCAACAGCACCTGATATGTGTCACCTTGCCAGTTTCATAATGGCCAACAGGAGGAATGTCAAGTTCCGTATGCAGGACAGGAAGACCATATTCTATTCGGACTCTGACAAGTCACAGGAACTGATAGAACGTTTCTGGGACTTCTGGGTTGGTTCCGAGACCGTTGACCCAAAGTTTACAAACTTAGACAAAGACACTGTAGGATGTACGAGACTGCCACACGGCAAGTACAAGTATCAAGTGTACCTAAAGAAGGACGCACAGATTTTGATGACGGACACACAGAAGAAAAGCCTGTGGGAATTCCTAGAGAGGAACGTAGACGACTGCTTGGTCACAAACTACAACATAATAGATTTCTTGGAGAACAAGTCTCCATACTGCTTTGGTGGATACTTCTATGTGAAAGAAGAGAAGTACCTGACACCAATATACATGTTGGCACAACAGGCCATCGAAAAAGTAATTCAATTTAGAAAGGTAAAAAATGGAAGCAATAAAAAAACTACGAGATAAGAACATATTCAATGATCAGAGCATCGTTGAGAGCATGATACAAAAGAACTGGATGGGCTCTCCAGTGATAAAGAGGAGCCTGTTGAGGGTACGTAAGGTAAGGGAAGATGATTGTGTTTGTGAGGAACTGGGCGAAGCGGATGGCAAAGCCTACAAGATCAAATACATCAACATCCTGACTGTGGATGGGCAGGAACCTAACGAACTGGCCGCTGTGTACGGACTGGGTCCTAAAACAGCAAGATTCAAAAGGAAAAATACTGAATAAATAACAACGATGGCACAGACAAGTACAACATTATCGGGTCAAAAATCACATATGACCACTAATATCACGGGTACGGATATAAGCATATCTACCAGCGGTTCAATATCTTCTACTTCAACGGTATTGACAGGATCAGGAAAATTAGCCGTTAGAGATCTCGTTACAATTACTGGAACAGAAAACAACAACAAAACATTCACGGTAAAAGCAGTTGTCTCCACAACAGAATTCACAGTAGAAGAAACAATATCAGCAAATGACAACGCTGACGGTAGTACAACTGTTACACTTGACATGACAGGTTTTGTTACAGACAAGGTCAAGGGAGATGGATATTATTCACAACCTGACGGAGTACACACTGTTGCATATCATCCAGACTCGACTATAAATGACGATTCAACGATTGGATTAGTCATGCAAGGAACTCTTGCCACAACGCCAACCGAAGACGATTGGTTTGACATATCAGGAACAGAAATCACTGATGCATCATTAGATGGATCTACATTGGCTTTCTATGCCAATTTCACTGGTAATTTTGTATGGGTAAGGGCGAAAGTATCAGGAATGACCGCTGGTTCCATCACAAAAATATTATACAATCACTAAAAAAGTCAATAAAATCAACCATTCTAGCAAGATCAACTTGAGTTGACAGATCGGCGTTGCGTGTTATACTAATAACATGAACGACAAAGAACTAGAACAGATCAACACAGTTGATGTGAATATAACAGCGGAATCAATTGATGCCCATGTTATTTGCCTTAGGGAGAATGGATACAAGATTTCCAAACCCTTTTCATTATACACAAGATACATCCTATTCTTCTTACTGGGTGCAACCATCATGGGGGCATTGGTATGAAACTTAAATCCAAATTAAAGAACACGGTACTGGCCGGTGTGGCCGGACTTACACTTACTGCCTGCGGTGGCGGTGGTGGCGGTGGTGCTACTGGTCCTATAAATGATTTTGTGGATAACGATCTCACAAATTTATCAGGTTCTGCAAGTCTAGTAAGTTCATACAGTAATCTTTTAAGTGATTTCCAATCTGTAATATCAAGCGGAGACATAAGTGCAATACAGGGTGTGATCACTGGTCCTGATCAAGCAGACATCGATCAAGCAAACACACTTCTTACACAATTACAGACTGCAAAGACATTGTGGGATCAAACAGAACAGTTGATTGACGCACAAACTGATAGTGAAAAATACACTATCTACAATTCTAATTCTTTCAAAGAGGCGCATGCGGCCATGATTTATTTACAGAACTATGTGAAACCTGTAATTCAAAAAGTTGCAAACGGACAAACTATTACCCTAGCAGATTACAACCTTGTGGACAAAGCCTCAAGAGCAAATGAGATTATAGAACAAGAGAAAAATTCTACTTCAAATGATTACGCAAACACTAAAAAAATTAAGTCGGTGGACACAGTTAATAACGACACAGATGAAAGCACGGACACGACTGGGACACCCACTGTAAGTTACACAGACTGGGTTGCAGTAAATTCCGGAGGTGGAAGTGAGACCAGAAATAAAATCACAACTACACCCAACATAAGAACAACGGTTACAACAAGATGTACGTTCCAAAGAACTACATTCCTTAACAATTCTACATCGGATGGTGCACAGACTTGCTCCGTGTTAAACACTACGACAGCAGACCTAGACCCAACTGTGGTAACGGTGGCTGAGACAAGAGAAGGTGAGAATCCGGTGACTTCCACTGTAGACTTAGATCCCACGGTGACGACAGCAACAGAGACATCGGCCGACTACACAGAAACAACTTACACAGATGCGTCTGACACAACAACAGAAACAACAGAAGGTAGTGCCGCAACCAACACTGCCAACAGAGATATCACTGTCACTACAAACAACGGCGATAACACATCCACAGTAGTTGTAACTAGATACGTTGATACAACAGTGACCACACCTATTACAACAAGAGTTTATAGAACTAGACACTACACAGACACAGTGAAACGAGACACGAGAACAGTGACAACCACTGTGCCCAGACAACAAATTACCTACAAAGATGGGACTACCGAAATAGTAGATGGCAGTGCTACGGTTGTCAATGGCGATTGGTCAACAACACAATTGAGCCAATCTCAAAGATCGGAAAACATTTTAGTCAGTGAAACAACTGTTGATCAAGTTGTCACAACCAGTGATTCGGGAACACAGTTGAGTTCACAACTGGTTTCAAACACATACACAGACAACGACAACAACCTTGGTACCAAGACTGCCAACCTAAGCACGACGGTCGCGGATCACCAGACGACAGAGTACAACAACAGCACAGGATTGGATATGATCAACGCCGCGGACGCCTACGCAAAAGGGTGGACAGGTGAGGGTGCGGTGCTGGGTGTGATAGACACATACCAGGACAAGGATCATGCAGACTTCAACGGCAAGTATCAGTGGTACAAAGATTACGTTAGAAACAGTGACACTGTTCCACTCTACGGTAGCCAACATTCGCACGGTACACACGTGGCGGGCATAGTGGCCGCGGAGAAGAACGGCACGGGCACACACGGTGTGGCATACAACGCCGACCTAGTGGGTGCCAACGTTGACTATCACGGCAATGGAATGATCAACAAGGGTCTCGCACAACAGGCCTTGCACGACATGGCCAAACTGAAATCGCCCACAGCAAATGGTGGTGAGGAGATGAACATCATAGCGGTGAACATGAGTTTCAACCAACCAAACTTCTTTTATGATGGCAATGGTTCCACAGTGACACAACTCGCAGATGGAACTTACAATGCCACAGAGATCACAACAAGGATACTGAACAACGGTTATGGTGATAGCCAATACTGGAAAGTGGCCACAGACAACGACATAATACTCGTGAACTCCGCGGGTAACTACGGATTCGATCACGCAGGAGATCCTGGCATATGGGCAGTTGAAGAAGACGCAAACGGTAATCTGATATTGGGCGGCAAGATGGTCATAGTCGGTAGTTGGGATGGCACAGGTGTCGCAGGCAACAAGGCCGGACACGTTTGTCTCAACATCAACACAGCCAACAACACTTGCAACGACACGCACAGGCTTTCAGACTTCTACATACTTGCACCAGGACAGGCGATTAACAGTACCATTCCAGGCGACGGCACTGCGACCCTGTCAGGTACTAGTATGGCGGCTCCACACGTGACAGGTGCCTTTGGTGTGCTTAACCAGATGTGGCCATACATGGCAGGTGATAATCTCGTTAAACTTATGATGAACACAGCAGACAAGAATCTTACAGGTTACAATGTGAGCATACACGGACAGGGTCTGCTAGATCTGGACGAGGCCACGAAGCCGCAGGGTGCGGTTGGGTTGGCAACATCAGGTAGGGTAGATCATCCCACAGTGAGCCTGAACAACACATATTATTCCACAGGTACAGCATTACCTTCTAGCCTATCCAACTTGAAGATAATGGTGCTTGACGACTACGACAGGAACTACTACATGGATCTGGGATCTAGTTTCGTAGTGCAGGACAAGAGAAAGTTCTCTGACGTGCAGATGTTGGTGGAAAACAAGAACACATTCCTACCACACAACCAGATGTACGGATCGTTTGCACAGGGTGGTCATTATGATCTTGCCAAGAACTACAACTTTGGTTTCTACACAGGCGAAAATGGTTCGGGAGATTATTCCGTAAACGTAGGAAAAGACTTCTACTTCAATAACAAATTTAAACTGAAAACATCACTGGGACACATGAGTGAACAGGACACATGGTTAGGCAACAGTTCCGATGGTGTGTTGGCTGTTGGTGACAACAACGATACGACATCAGCGAACATTGGTGTTGCGTACCAGTTGGGCAACAACGTGTTGACACTGGATTACTCCAAAGGCTTCACAGATGTTAACACAACAGACAACAGTCTGATCAAATCATTCTCGGACATAGAAACAGAATCTTACAGGTTGGCGTATGAAATACACAAAGATACGCACACAACTTTCGGTTGGTCGTTCTCACTTCCAAGTCACATAACATCGGGAACGATGGATTTGGAAGTAGCCGAAAGCGTCAATCTAGACGGAACGATAAACTACACGGACATAAACAGCAACCTCGCACAGAGCACCAAAGAGAAGAACATTGGATTCTACTACAACAAGTCAGGAGAGGAGGAACTGGACGCCAGTTTCAACTTCACGGCAGAGTATAGAATGGACAAGTCCGGTGTCGCCAACAACGACGGCGTTGAGGTGGGAATGAACTTCGTCAAGAAGTTCGCGGGCAGTTGTAAGTTTTTATGGATGAAGAATCCCAAGTGTTTTGACGAGGATGGCAAAATGAAGGCCAACCTGTTTGGCAAAAGCACAGACAATGCAACAAAACACGGACTTGTGTACGACCTAGAAACAGACAAATTCGTACCAATTAAGAAATAATGCAGAAAGACATATACAAAGAAGATTACTTTGGCACACTGATGTGCATACTGGTGGACGAATCACGTAGGATGATGTCCACTTTCATGCCCACACCAGAACTGCACAAGATACAGAATGACATGTGCCGTGCAGGCAGTTGGATAGACAACGTGCCCGTAGGCACCATAGTTGAAACTGTACCCCAGGAGTCCACAAGGAAACTGCAAGAAGAGGCACTGCCTGAATACAGGAGATTGGCGGCGAACTTGCTAGACAGGTTCATAGACGAGTTCGAGGCACAGGGAGGACGTAGGACGGAGATAACAGAGAAATTTGAAAGGATGTACAAATGGAAACAATAACGATAACATGCACAAACAACGACAGGACCAAACAAGCGGAGGTGCTTGAACGCACGGACAAGTACATGAAGGTACAGGTCCCAGGAACCCAATTATTCATCGAACTGTTCAGGGATGATGTAAATATACCATACACAGGCAGAACAGCCGGATTGGAGTTTGAATGGGAACCGAAAAACTAAAATTTAAATTAGAACTTTACGCCATTATGTGGGACAAACCACCGCATGCGGAAATTTTAGTCGATGACAAGGTGCATTTCAAAGGAGACATCACTGGCACAGAGGAAAAACCAAACATTATAGAATTTGAACATGAACTTGCTGAAGGTAGTGAACATTTTCTTACTATAAAGAGATCTAATAAAACCACGAATCAAACCATTCTTAACGAAAAAGGTGGCATACTAAAAGATCAAGTTCTTCATATAAAACACATGGAAATAGATGACATCGATATAGGAGCATTGGTATACGAGGGCTTGTACATACCGCATTATCCAGAACCATGGGCCACACAGCAGAAAGAAGCAGGTATCGAATTGCCAGAAACATTCAAAAATGTTACAGCGATGGGTCATAACGGTGAATGGCGATTCAGGTTTGCATCACCATTTTACATGTGGCTATTAGAGAACCTTTACTAATAAATATGCTTGTATGAGAGCATCACAATTCATTTCAGAGAACATAGACTCAGACGCAGTAAACGAGCTGGATACCTACATCATGAACAATGAGGAACTGTATCGTAGACGTTTCATGCCCATCATATCAAACATCAGGAGAAAACTGGCCAAGAACGTGTACGACCATGAGAAGGCACAGAAACTTTGGATGTACCTAGTGGATGATGCCGCGAAAGAATATGTCAAAGAGTTTGGATCAACACAGGACGATGTCAGCAACATGTTTCCAAAAGAGACCAGAGAGCAGGTTGCGAGAGTGATATCAGACAGAGAATTAGAAAACATAAAGCAAGGCGAATACGATGCACCTAAGGGAACTGTTTCTTAAGGAGGACGATCGTTCAACTGCAGTCTTTGCCTTTGGCCGATTCAATCCACCCACAATAGGACACGAGAAATTAATAAACAAAGTTCAGCAGGTCGCTGACAAGGTAAACGGCAAGGCGTACATATTCCTATCACACACGGACGGCACCGCAAAGGACCCAATAGATTTCACAACAAAATTAAGTTACCTGAGGCAACACTTCCAAACAGATCCTAAATTGAGTTTTGGTGACATCAGGGCAAACACCATAATCAAAGTGATGAAAGTGCTTGAGCAGGAAGGCAGGACCAAAGTGATAATGGTCGCAGGTGATGACAGGGTCATGCAATTCAAAAATCTATTGAACCAGTACAATAGTAAACCAACAAAGGCCGGAAACATAGAATACACATTTGACAGCATAGATGTGGTAAGTGCAGGACAGAGAGATCCAGACGCAGATGATGTCACGGGAGTGAGTGCTTCAAAGGCCAGAGAACTTGCGATGAAGGGACAGGAACACGAATTCAGCAAGATAATAATGGGCGGAGACAAAGGTAAAGTGCTCTACGACAAGATACAAGACCAGTTTGGTAAAACGGTTGACGAGAACAACAAGAAGTTGTATAATGAAGATATGACAGACACAAAGCCAATCGTATATCTTGACATGGACGGAGTACTGGCAGACTTCTTTGGTGGTGTTGAATTCCTATATGGTGTTGAACACTGGAAACAACTGACCAATGACAAGACAAAAGATCTCAAGAAAGAAGTCATAGACAGAATCACAGGTACAGACTTTTTCGCAGTTCTACCAAAATTCCCAACAGCAGACGCACTGATAGACATGGTGAAAAAATTCACAGGTGGAAACTTTTCAATAAACACTTCGCCACTGAGGGGTGATCATGAGAATTCAGCAAAGTATAAAAAATTATGGATACAGAACAACATAGAACAGCCAGATGAGATAGTTGTCACAGGCAGGAAAGAAACTTATGCCAAAAACAAAGGAACAGGAACACCAAACATCCTGATCGATGACAGGCCAATCAACATACAGAAGTGGCAGGCGGCGGGCGGATACGGAATACTATATCAAGCAAACAGAGATTCATTAACCAAAGTACAGAAAGGACTAGAAGACTATGCCAAAGTTCAGCGGGATCAATAGACCATACGCCTCAGGCGACATACCCAAAACACCACAAGAACTACAGAGAGAACTTGACGAGAAAATGAAAGCCTTCTTGGCCAAAGGTGGCAAGGTGGAGAAAGTCAAAGCACACAAGCCTACCAAACAACAGGAAAAGGACTGGACCATCTAGTGGACGAACTAGAGCGTATAAAGAAGTTAGCAGGATTGTACGACGATCCTCACCGAACAGAAGATTCAATGGGCGAGAATCTATCGTACGTTGGTACGCAGAAATCACAATATCAGAGAAAACACAACATCCGACCGGGCACAGACGAGTGGTTTAAACTGTGGTTCGCACAGCCTAAACTCACTGGTGAAAACCCAATGCCCAAAAACAAATAAATACTCGCACAATGCGAGCACGAGAATTCACAGAAACAAGTTGTCCAAGGACCAAGGCCAAGGAGTGTAGTTGCGGCAAGGTAAATGCAATCACCGAAGCACAGGAGACCACAGTGGCACAGTGCATACTGGAGCATTCTGACACCGTTAAGGGGTCAATCCTGCTCATACAAGCACCAGGAACACCTACACTAGTAAAAGGCACCATCACAGGTCTAACACCGGGAGAACACGGTTTCCACATACACGAGTTTGGAGACATGAGCGATGGATGTAAATCAATGGGCGGACACTACAACCCAGACGGAGTTGATCACGGAGACATCAACGAAGGACACGTGGGAGATCTTGGTAATATAACAGCGGATGAATCAGGCATTGCCAAGTTCACAATAGAAGCAAAGAGGATAGATTTACTAGGTGACCGATCAGTGATAGGCAGAGGTTTCGTGGTACACTCGGATAAGGACGATCTAGGCAAGGGTGGAGACGCAGAAAGTTTGAAGACAGGCAACGCAGGTGACAGACTTGCATGTGGTGTAATCACTTTGAGGGCGGCGGAATGAAATTCATAATCTACAACGGAAGCCTGAAGCCAGATGCAGAGTCAAACACATTTTCAGTGTGCAAGATGACACAACTAGCATTTGAGAAATTGGGACACGAATGTGAGATCATAACTTTGAGAGATTTAAACTACGAGGGATCGACCGCAGATGTTAATGACGAATTGAAACCCGAACTCATGAAGATGTTCAAGGCGGACGGAGTCATATTCGCAACACCAATTTGGTGGGGTCAACACAGTTGCCACACACAGGCCATGTTGGAGAGACTAGATCCAATATACAGTTGGGCCAAAGACAACAAGCACCAACCCATGTACAACAAGGTGTTTGGTAGTTTGGTTTCGGGTGGAGGTGATGGTTTCCAACACATTCACGGAGTCCTGTATTCAGCGGCTTCCAACTTTGGTTTCACCATACCACCACAGTGCAACATAGAATCAAAAGCACAGGGCATAGACGAGATAACACAAGATGATGACACGGTAGAGCAAGTCAAGAACTGCACAATAAACATGACAACATGGGCAAGGATCCTCAAAGACGGCAATCCCACAAAAGATGCCAGACATGGTTCTGTAGACATCAATGAGAATTAAAGAGATACTGGCGACAAAGTACGTACATCCTGACGTAGAAAAGATCCTAAACAAATATCAGAAACAAGCCAAGGGCAGATCAAAGATGGGATACCATTCAATGATGGCATACCCATACAGGGTCGAAGGTTGGAGCAACAAATACAAGAAAAGTATAAACTGTAGCAATCCAAAGGGATTCTCACAGAAGGCCCACTGTGCGGGTAAGAAGAAATGAAGATACGAGAATTTATAATAATGCCACACACGGCAGATACAATGGGTCTCATACACCGACCAGGTGTGGGTCCAAACAACAGGTTTGACTTTAAGAACAAGGGCAACAACAGGGCCAATGAGAAAGCACCTCCGGGCAGGGAGAAACAGGTCAAGGCACTGAAGGGCAAAGTGGACAACCCATACGCAGTGGCTTGGGCAAGTTACAACAAAAGCAAAAATGAAGAAGCCGCAGGTGTTGGCATAGTAACAAAACAGAATGCAACTAAAGATGTTCCTGTTGGTGGTGAATACATGAACGTTAAGAAATTGAAGTTAGATTGGAAGGAGTTCAACGAGAACTTCGCAGATGGCAAGAAAAAGGGCAAGAGCAGACCAGGACGTGTGAAACGTGCAGGAGCCAGTTGCAACGGATCTGTCACAGCACTACGTAAGAGAGCAAAAAACAGCAGTGGTGAGAAAGCCAAGATGTATCACTGGTGTGCCAACATGAAGTCTGGTAGAAAAAAATAATACACAATACAGTACTAATAATTAACAGCATGTCATATGTACTTGGACTTTCATTCGAATATTACAGATATCATCGAGATGCAGTCATCAAAATATATGCAGATGATCAACTTGTAGATGAATTCTCACTTACCAAAGATATAAAGTTAAAGGCTGTAAATACCCGTTACATACCACCACATCATAACAGAATCGGCCCAGAAAACTATACCAGTATTGTAATGATGCCGGAAAAACTCTTCCTGTTTGAAATATCTGAGAAATTCCTCCATGATCGAATACGGATAGAAATTGAAAACAGTAATAACAACCACACCAACGGTTTCATGACCGAATATTCCTATATAAGATTGTGGCGTTTGTTCGTTATACCGGATTGTTTGTTACAATACAAACCGTGGACAGAGCTACCACTTTTTGACCTCGACCAAGATATGACCAGTCAGTCTATCAGTCGGGAGTATTGGAAGACCAAATATGGGTCTTTAGTATTTTCTCTAGAAATTGGTGGCGGTGGTCCTGAAACCGAACTGGAAAATCTTATTGTGAAGACTGGTTCCGATACAACCATAGGCGGGCTCGTAGGTTGCAAAAAGGGAGGAGATTTCACAATAGAGATCCCATTGAACAGAACACAGAAAATAGAGGCACCTATAGTTTTTGATACAGTAAGAATTTTGAGTGCATTTAACGTACTAAATATGTCTACATGAAGATCAACGAAGTAATCATAAAAAGAGTGCAAGAAGCGGCGACTGCCGGTGCCACTAGTGCAGGCAACATAGCAAGTGTAACTTCACCACACATTGCCATAGGCCGGGACAGGTTCACTAAAGCCTACACAGGATCACCTGGACGGTCAGGCACGAGGGCACCCAGATTACCAAAGATCACACAACCCAAGAATCCCAACGGAACTGCCAAAGGTGCACACGCACTCAAAGGTGTCAGCCTGTTTGGCGGACCAGCGGTGAAGAGATAATGGAACCATTGGTGCTGACAGATCCAATCAAGTGTACAAACTGTGGTTGCGACAGCCACTGTGGCAAGACTTGCACAAGAAAAGAACAGCATTATCCCACAGACGGCTACATGGAGTACCCAATAGAGGTCTGTAAGCAGTGTAGATGTGAGGCCTGCGAAGCATAAATATTGACATGAGGGCACAAGAATTCATCAGAGAAGGCGCTGAAATGATAGCGTACCACAAGCATCCAAAAGACAACAACCTATGGACGTTCCCGGACGCATACAAGGACGACGAAAGTGTTGAAAGTCCGTACATGAGCAACGCCAGTATGAGACAGTTCCTGGACGCACTGGGTTACAATCCTGACTTCGAGGACCAAAGTCCAGTACCAGCGAAAGAATTCATAGCGAGGACCACACAGTGGTTGCAGAAGAACATCGGCAAGAGATCACCAGAAGAACCAGCAACGAGAGACGGCAACATGATTTCGGGTGGCAAGCCAGAGGGTTACATGAACCAGATGGTCAAAGCACACAACGAACTGGCAAGAAAAATCATAGCCAAATATCCAGAAGTAACACATTTGGGATTCAACTAAAATGAAATTCAACGAATTATCAGACATGATGCAGAAGCCGGAACCAAAGCCGGACACATACGAAGCAGGCATGGCACTTAACCAATTGTTGAAGATTGGCACACACGCAATTAAAATACACAACATGATAGACGATGACGCGGAGATGGAAGCATGGGTGGCCAAGAAGATCGATCTAGCATCAAACTACGTGAAAAGTGTACACGGTTACACAGCGGGTTCAAAGGCAGGCACATATGATGACGCGGGCATGACAGAAGACGCAGGCGAGGGACACATGAGCAAAAGCCAGTTGTACCAGACTGCCAAGATGGCAATAGAATTACTGGACATGATCAAGAAAGGTGATGACCTTGAGGGTTGGGTGCAGACGAAATTGAATTTAGCGGCGGACTACCTACAAGCGGTATACCACTACGAGGACTACCAGAAGTTAAACCCATACAGGGAAGAATTAGACGGTGCGTTGATGCAGAAACACGCAGGGATCATACAGAAACATCTAGACGAGATCCTAGAGAGAAAATGCAGGGCAGAAGATGTGGACACAAAACCAGGTATGATGAGGATATTAAAGAAAAGAGTGAACGAGGTTGAGAAAGAGATAGCCAAAGAGAACAGGAAAGAAACAAACGAGGATCAAGTGAACGAGGATCCAAGAGCTGTGGGAAGGGCACTTGCCAACCTGAAGTACGGCAAAGAAATGGCGGATGCAATATTGAAAGGCAAAGACACGATTACATTGATTCCAAAAGCACAGTCTTACATTTCAAGCGTTGATCAGACAATGGAATTGCTAGACAAAATGTATTCAACAGTAAAAGAGGCAACCATCAAACCCTACGTTTCAATGTACAAGGGCAAGGATGGCAAGATGGTTTATGACGTGTTGGACAAACACGAGAAGTCGGCATTCAAAACATCAGACGAAAGAGTGGCGAGGGCATACCTTTCAAAGAACTACAACAAGTTGAGAGAAGTGGCACTGGACGAGGGCATCCAAGAGTGGGGCAAGAGACTGGCCATGGCAGGAATCATCGTGGCAGGACTGGCTGGAGTCAACAGCATAAACAACGCTATAGACAATTCAGTGCCCGCCGTAAAAGCAATGAACACAGCACTTGAAATGGCACAGGATTCAGGCAATGACGAACTGGCGAAAATGATTGAAAAAGACCTATCAGATGCCAAAGTGAGATTGAGTTCTGGTAAGGATCTATCACACGTGGCCGATCTACAGGACAAATACGCCAAGTTCATGAAGACAGAGGGCATGGCATACGAGTCAAAACTTGCGGTTAGCCTAAAACAACGCCTTAAATAAACACACAACAAATATAAATAACTCATATGAGCACAGACACAAGTTTCGCAGACCTAGTAAGACGTTTAAACGCAATGAACAACGTGACTCCCGAAGAGGAGAGAGCACAGTTAATGGAAGCGGCGGGAAAGGCTCCAAAAGTCCTAGACGACAAAGAAGTGACATTGGCTGACATTGCCAAGTTGGCGGGCATCAAGGAATACGTTGAACCTGTGAAACACTCAAAGAAAGCGGAAGCACTGGTTGAATCAATCACCAAAGAACCAAAATTAGAATCAAGCATCGCAAAAGCGATCAAAGAATCAGACGCAGACGACTCACTTTCAACATCGATCAAGAAAGCGGTGACTGAAGAATCAAACAGGCTAGACAAGATAGCAGAATTAGAAGCACAGTTGGCAGAACTGAAGACTGAACAAAAAGAAGAACAGACATATGACTCAAAATCATTCAGAGAAGTTATCACAAAGGATATCGCGGAGTACATCAAAGGCGCGGAAGACACTGCCCTGGTTGAACTTTACAACACGATATCAGACAATGAGGCAGTTTACAATGAGGAATCATCAAGCATTCTCATCAAGACTCCAGAGACTACTGAGATCATAGCAGACGCTGAACAGGAAGTGGCGGACGCAGAATCAGAAGTGATGGCGGACGCGGAAGTTACAGAGAAAGTCAAAGACTTCGTTGACTACGACAGGAACAAGGAAGAGCCACACACACCAGAGAAAGACGGCGAGGAAGAAGCGGAAGACAAGTCAGACGAACTGGACACGGATGGCGAGGTGGACATGTTGGACCCAGAGTTCGACGAAGGTGAAGAAGTGGAACTTGACATGCCAGCAGAAGACAAGTTCACAAACGACCTAGATCCAGCAGACAAAAAATAATCTAAAAAATTAAATAAGTGTATGCAGTTACACTTGACCGACAATAAATTCAACACGGATCCTTATTGGACGGAGCGTATAAAAAGCATATTCGCATGTCCACCCAAAGACGTGGTCGAACTGGTTGACCAGAACGGTTACGATCTCACCAAGTTGGAACAACTATATGCTGTGGCCAACGGTGCCGTTACTACAAGACACAGGAACAGTTCTCACATAACTCTCCGTCAAGATTGGTTCACTGCCGACGACACGGAATACGGACCACACATCAACCATGCGTACATGTTTGAACGCAAAGGATATTCGGGTGACGCATTGAATCAGTTGGAAAACTGGGCCGCATACAGGCCACACTTCCATAAACTGACTGCCATGAGACCCAAGTGGGGACTGGATTTCAGCATAGACTACTGTGATCGTGAGGGCAACGTGTTTGAACTGCTACACTGGGAGTACGACGGATTCGACCACAACGAGGTGGCGGACAAGAAAGAGAAGATGGATGAGTTCCTAGTGAATCAGGACTGGGATGAACGTGCAAAAACAATGTTGGAACGTAAAAATGAGTGGCATAGACTGGGCTTTTTTGAGCAGAGCGAGTGGAAAACTAAATTCTTTGGCATCGAAAAAGAACGTTTCAAGATGGTGCTGTGGAAATAAATACTACAAATGAGCTCAATACCCTACAACTACGGATCATACATAGACGCCAAAGTGGCAATGACAGACACGGGACATGTAAGTGCTGGCAAGCAGATACAGTCACCGGCAAGTGCAGGTAGCAGGGGTTTGGCCAAAACAACACAATTCACAAACGACAGGACACAGATGCAGATGGGCAACTCACCGATAGCGGAATCAATGATAGAGATCAGGAACATCATGAACAGGATTGATGGCATTAACGTGCCCACAAACGAAATGAACGAATTGGCAGATGATGAAAAGATGGAATTCACGAAAATACTATTGGACAT
>Ga0233444_10003103_pt1 | contig 16774 bp, 4 predicted proteins | sample SI_124_October20_6_FD_182792 | JGI IMG/M metagenome (GOLD analysis project Ga0233444, IMG submission 182792) | Seawater microbial communities from Saanich Inlet, British Columbia, Canada - SI_124_October2016_10_MG | ecosystem: Environmental > Aquatic > Marine > Inlet | place: Canada: British...
CTATTATGCTCAAACCACAGAAAAAACAAGCAATGTAAGCCTTGGTTGACTAAAGCGCCAGGGTTTGAAAGGCGTATTCTTTCGGACCCACTTCATGTAGACGAATTGGTCGAAATGAGCAAAACAAACATGGAGAATGGAGAAAAACGCCAGACTTGCCCATGGAAAGCAGCCCGAACTGTGGCTAAAGAAGCACAAATTATCGTCTGTGATTACAACCACTTATTCATCGAGGAAGTAAGAAATGCTTCACTAAAGGCTATGGATTTGAAACTTGACGATCTGGTTGTGATTGTTGATGAGGCACATAACTTACCAGATAGAGTGAGGATGGGAATGCAGAGAAAACTGACACCTACAATGGTACGCAATGCCGCATCTGAAGTTGAAGAGCACCTGGGTGACATGCAGAAAGTTGCTCAAGTCAATGACCTAATGGGTGATGCCATCATGTTGAAGACATGGTGCTTGGCAGTATGTAAGGAGTTCAGATTGGTACTTGTTAGAGAATTCAAGAAAATGATTTCACAACTTGATTCAAATAATGAGATGTTAATCAAGCCAGATGATGTCCTAGCTTGGCTAAACGAAGCATTCGATGCCGTTGCTGCTACTGTGAGCCAGTCTACACTGACCGGTACGACTAGCGCATTCGCTAATCCAGATACAATTGTGCGCCTAAAAATGTTCAAACAGATTCTAGAATCTAATGAAGTCGAGATCGATGAAGATGGTGACAATGAACCATCTGCACACCTACTTGCTCACCTAATCGACGTATTGGAGAGGTTTGGAAATGGGTCTGCTCTTTGTCTCGTTTTCGAAGGAGAAGGGAAGGATGGCAGGATTGTTACGCACCTACTGGATGCAGGATTAGTCGCAGGCCCTATATTCGATAGAACAGCAGGTGCAATCTTGATGTCAGGAACATTAGATCCACCTCATATGTTTGCAGATTTACTTGGCCTAACGCCCAAGATGCGAGGTGAATCGATACATCCGTCCCCATTTGCAAAAGAAAGGAGACCTGTTGTTGTAGCGACCGATGTCACCACACTGTACAGGGCAAGAGGGCCGGATAATACCAAGAAAATACAACAACACATTCAGGCTGTTGTCCAAAATACACCAGGGAATGTTGCTGTATTCGTTCCTTCATACAAATTTCTCGAAGATACATTTGATGACCTCTATGTCCCTGGTGTAAAGAAATTAGTCGAGTCCAAAAAATGGAGTAAAAAGGACATCGCTGCGTTACTTGTAGACCTTGAAGAGGCCCCTAAAATTGGTAGGAAAATCCTACTTGCAGGTGTATTCAATGGCCGTCTTTCGGAAGGAGTAGATTATGCTGGCGGAATATTGGATGCTGTTATTTGCGTGGGAATTCAAAATGCTCCACCATCTGTATTCCAGAAATCATATGGCAATTACATCAAAGATAAATTTGGTCAAACTAACCACTGGAGATATGCTAATTCACAGCCAGCGATAAATACAATCCTGCAAGCAATGGGACGACCAATCAGAGCAATGGGAGACAGAGCTCTGATTGTATTACTCGATCGGAGGAACATCGATAGAACATATTCCATATGCTATCCTCCTGACATCAAGATGAATCAAGTCAGTAATTTCGACGGGTCTGGGCGCTTCGCAAAACGCTTCTTTTCTAAAGTCCAAAGAGAAGCCGACATCTGAAAGGTTCAATACGCTCCGCCACTGGAGGGTTAGAATATGGAAGAGTGGGAAGAGGTCGAAATCGAGACTGCATCAGATGGCCTTGATGCATCACCAAGTGAACTGCACGCCACTTTTGAGATGACAGGGGACCATTTGTCGGAAGTTCGAGACCGTCACACAATGATGCTGGTGTCTTCTGGTGAGTTACCAGAGAAACATATGGCAGATATTGCACCCGACAGGGTTCTAAATTGGATTGTTGAAGAAATGAACGGAGTCAGAAGAACAGACGGTCTATCAATCCCACTTCACGGTGCAGACTTACCTACAATCGAACTTTCTAAAGCCACTCTTGATGGCCACAGTATACTCAAACTCAAAGTTGGAAACAACTTTGTCAGAAAGTTACCACTACCTGCTGAAGTGGATTCCATCAAGGCTACACTCAACGGCGGAGTACTAGACCTTCGCTGGTAATCATCGGTTTGGTATTTCGCCTAACTGTCCGATTTCACCGACTACTCTTGTCAGTGCTTCCTGTGCGTTGATCTTGTGACTCTCACCCATTTCGTGTCGACTGTATCTTGCCTCTTCGAACACATTGTCGAGAAGTGATAGTGACTCTTCAGTAATGTTTGGCAGAGCTGCACGAATAGCCATTTCGAACTCTCTTACTGTTTCGAAATCACGGCGCAGGAATCCACGTCCCATCAAGATGTGAACTAAACTCTCATAACATTGGAAGATAGCTTCTCGCATTGAATCTCCAGCAGCCAATAACTCGGCAGTGTAAGAGAATATGTCTGCGATTTCCTTGGCAGCCTCAGTAGCACGACGCCTCATAATAACAAATGCAGCACCTGCACCAATCAGTAGTATTGCTACTAGGTAGAGCCACCATGGAGCACCTGAACTGTCATCCTCGTAGGTGTAATCTGGACTAATACCGGAACTATACAGGGTGTTAAATTCATTCATCGAACCATCAGATATTACATAGTTAGGAGAAATCTGAATCTTCAAAGTCAATTCTCCGTATTCAGAAGTGTCTCCATAAGGAGGGTCTGAATTGAATTCAAATGATGCAATACCGTCGGAATCGGTGACAATTACTACTTCGTCCAGTCTCGTATTGTTAGCAGACTCAAGGTATACTGTGATTGCAATTCCTTCGACACCCTCTTCTGTATCGTCAGCAATAAGTTCAATCTCTCCGGAGAGAACCTCTTGCTCGCCTTCAATTACGTCTTCAATATCAACACTTATTGGTGACTTTAGATTTATTCTTACTGAAACTGGTTCTGTCCAAGAATTTCCAGAGCGAAGGTATAGCGACGAGTTTTCAGGAGTTTGCAGGTTAAATTGCATTTGACCTGGTTCAATCCACGATGGTGCTGTTGCACTCAGAGTAAATGTTCCACCATTCCAGATGACACTGTCTATATTGATACAACGGCTATCTACGCCGCTAGAACCGCAATTAATTCCATTACCTAATACAAGAGTTGCGCCATCAATTAGGACTCCTTGCCCACCTATCTCAGTAACTCTTCCAGTTATCTGAATCTTGTAGGTGGTGCTGTCGCTTCGAACTACATCGTATGATTGGATAGAGTCGATATTGACATTGACTTCAGCCCAAACCAAAACTGTTTCATTCGCATCAACTGGCAGATGGCCAGTACTTCCATCGAAAGCAAATCTCATGACATGAGAACCACGAGCATATGCAGAATCTGCACGGATTGAAGCAGTGAAGTCCCCAGTTAGGGTAGTAGTAGCATATCCTACCTGAGCCCCATCGAGATAGATGAATATTGTTTCACCAGGCAATCCATCATTCTGAGCAGTATCAATATCGTATAATGAACCTGAGATCTCCCAGAAGTCATCACGTGTCGCATCGTTGTCGACAAAGTCTACTGTCATACCAGTACGGTGTGATAAGAAGAAAGTTGTATTTCCTTGGCCTGAACGATACCATCCCTGAGCAGGCACATCTGCAACTACAGTATGTGTCCCATCTGTGAAGATGTTTGGAACTTGCCAGTTGAAGCTGAAGTTTCCATTAGCATCAGTAGTCGCATTACCAATAGGAATTCCCTCAACTGTCACAAGAACTAGCATATCCGAAAGTGGATTCAACAGATTGTCACCCACGAAACCATCAACTGTTGTCAACTGGTCCACTGCGAGAGGAGATTCGATATTCACTTGAACAATAATCTTGGAATAAATATTCCAAGTACCATCATTGGTAGACGGTAGATACTCCAAGGAACCCATGTATCTTGTTTCTAGAACAACAGGCCCCAGTTCTGCATCAGCAGGTACTGGATGGACTGCATTGAATGAGCCATCGGCTGTTGTAGTCACGTTGGTTAGGAAAACTCCGCCAAGCCAGATTTCAATAGTTTCGCCCTCGAGAGGATTGTCAACAATATCGAGAAGTCTGCCCTGAACGGTCAGAGTATCTTCTCGGTCAACCTGTCCGCCTGTTGTTAGCAGTAGTATCTTTGTCGGTACAGCCACTGTGAAATTCACAGACGAAGAACTCGGCTTGTAGAAGTCAGGGTTAGCGCTATCTCCTTCGCCGATAGGATCGACCCAATCTCTTCCTCCAGTGAAACTAATCTGAATATTATGTTGACCAGCCTCAATGCTTTCTGGAGAAGTCCATGCGAACATGTACTTCCCATCTGAAGCGTTGGATTGAACACTTGAGACAGGCACTCCATCGATCAATAGGTAGACAACAGCAATTGAATCAACTCCATCGATTTGCAGAGGAGAGCCCAAATCATCTAGCAATGTTCCGTTGACATACAGAACATCGCCTGCTGTAATGGCAGATGAACTTTCATCGATAGTGATTTCAGTATTTCCAAGCACAATGAATGTAACATCAGTTGTATCTCCAATCAGACCAGTTGTACCCGGAGTTCCTGTGAACTCAGCATCCAGGTCATGGAAACCAACCGACAGTGTTGCTGGAATTGTTAGGTTTACATCAATCAAACCATTCGCATCAGTAGTTCCAGTGATTGTAACTGGAGTTCCATTTAGAGAAACTGTGACTTGGACTCCAACGACTGGAGCACCTGTGTTATCGAACAACTGTAGCCTTGCATTGATATCATCTCCTCTATCGGTACGATCGTTAAGCGATGGCTGGTCTACACCATCCAGTGTTGGCGATACAAATGTCAGAGTTGTAAATCCTCTGCTGTCAAAGGACTGGTTCGCACTCGAACCAGAGTAATAATTGACAGATGGAATATATTGAGCTTCAGCAATGTGTGTTCCTGCACTAAACGTTGAACCGAGCATAATCGTACCAGCCCAAGTACCGTTAGGCAATATTTGGACATTTGATTGAGTGAACCCAGTTGCTTGGTCATCAATTGTAAACAATACACTTGCAGTTAGCGGAGCCCCATTTCTAAGTTGAAGAGCACTGCCGTTATCACTTGCTATCGAACCTGTGATGGTGAAAGATTCACCAGCAACAGGGTTTGAGACAATAGGATCAACCACCATTACAGTAGTAGAACGAATTGTCACAGTAGACAAGTTAGTCTGAGTTGATAACAAATCAAAACTACCGTTGTACATAATTGAAATGGTAATCATACCCAAAGGTTGGTCGAAAGGAACTGCGTAAGTGAAATTCGCCCTTCCTTGAGAATCAGTTGTGTTTGAAGGCAACCATGTTGCATCGAACAGAGTGTCAATAGTATACCCGCCTAAAGGCTGGTACATATTCGAAGACTCAACCATTTGAACGGACATGTTGATGGTTTCTCCACGGTTTACAATCATTGGATTCAAAGGTTGAATGTTTTCAAACAAAGTCACACCTTGTACCAATATTGAATGGTTGCTAGTATCTGTAAGATAGAACGGCGAAGAATCTTCCACCACAGATATGATGAATGTTCTAGGGCCCCTCAAAGTACCATTACTTAGGACATCAGTAGGCACTGATAGGTTGAAACTACCATTTACAGCAGTGTACACACCATTAATCAACTTCTCATCAGGGTTGTCCAACCAGAACATCTCCAGAGCGACTGGGCTGGTTAGGTTCCGGCTAACATTGTCACCATCTTCGACTTGACCTACCACCTGGAAATTGAATCCTGCCGTAACTGTTGAAGGAATTGAATCAATTCTCAAATTAGATGGAACTTGAACTGTCACATTGATTTCTGTGAAATTACCTCTGTGCCTAGTTGCACCTGCAATCTTAGGAGATGAAAGATCATCTGCAACTTCCATTCTAAGAACGTATAAGCCAGGGTCAACACCTGAGACATTCCAAGTGAATGTTGCATTACCATCGGCTGCACTGACTGCATTTCCGATTGAAATATTTGCGCCACCATAATCCATGATGTAGTTTACCTGTGCACCAGAAACATTCGAGTTATCTGCAACATCTGAAACCCTAACCTTGAATTCGACATTACTGTTCATTACAGCAATAATATTGTCAGGAGTGCCCTCTGCAGGGGCCAATACGGCATCAGACTCGATACCCCATGTAGTGGAAGGCATCTGAGGTAATGCAGGAGGGACCGCAGTCGGCACCCAATCAAAGTAAGCTCCACCATCTTGAGACACTGATGTGAAATCACTCATGACTTCAAGATCGTAAACTCCTGAAGGGAAATTGTTAGGAGCACTAATTGAGATATTGTAAGTTCCAGTACTATTGTTAAGGGCACCTTGAGCTATTTCTACGACTCCGGTAGGAGTTACCAATTGAACCATGACGATTGAATCGTTGGCTAATACTGCAGTACCGTGTACTGCATCAGTAAAGTCACCAATTACCCAAGTTGTATTTCCAAGATAGGTCCAATCATCGATTACCGTTACAGTGATGTCCACTGTACCCATTATTCGTAACAATGAGGTATTGCTTGATGCCATGAAGTAATCGTTACCTACAAAGGCCATTTCAAAGTCATAATCTCCTGCAAAGAGATTAGCATTTGTTGCGAATGTAGGAGACATTGTACTCGAGTCAGGGTCGGTAGTAGTATTCACTGTCGAACCATTGAAATCGAATGTGAAAGAACCGATAAGGTTCAGTTCAAATGAACCACCTAAGTGGTCGGTTACAAGAACAATAATTCCAACATCATCTCCCCTAACTTGTGGCAATGCTTGAAGTTCAAAGGACAATATTCCCTGCAACCACCAAGGAGTTCCTGATGTATTCAATGAATCTGTAGCTTCTAAACTATCAGGATAGAATACCAATTCGATATCAACTCCTCCTGCTTTGACAGTAGTATCGTTAATTGCGAGTACGTGAGCTATCGAGAAGGCACCGTTGACGGATTTATTGAATAACTCAACAAATGTCCCTCCGCCATTAAGTTCCCTCATTCCGAATGAAAGATTTCCAGATAGAGCAGCAGGTGATGCACCAAATGACAGCGCAGAACCATTGATGTAAACCAACTCATCAATTTGCATTATTGAGTTATTCGAACCTGGACCTTCAATTACAGCGGTCAAATTCGGAGCATCTCTGATATCCATAGTAATGGAATGTGTAGTTGGACGTAAGTGGAATTGAGGGCCACCAACTGCTTGTGAAGTATCTTGCCACCCACTAAATCCAAGCGTTCCAGAAATATTGGTCTTGGCTTCTAATTCATCTAATGATACATTGATTGCCCAAAAACCGCCCGGTCCTACATCTCCTGAAATATTGGTTGCCCCATCTACTGAAGATACGAAATCAAGCCAGACAGTTAGATCACCTAAACTGTCAGCCGCATATGTTTCATTACTTTCAAGCAATAGTTGTCCGGATAGTACTGTCGTAGCACCCGCACCTAGAACTGGACTGTCAACAGGACCTGGTTCACTATGTGACAGATTTGAATCATCTGTCATATTTATGAATACACCAAGATCGATTCCATCATGAGAAACATATTCCCTTTGAATATGTTCGATAACGATACTAGAATATCCAGGTTGTACAGGAGTGACAAGAGTGCCGTTAAGTGTGAAGTTACCATTTGAATCGGTATCGATTGACCCGAACAGATTACCAAGTTCAGCAGCACTACCTGGAACATTTCCTGCATCTGCCGCACTGACTACGAAACCTCGTAGAGTTATGCCAGGGATTGCAGTAGCGTTATCTGTGTACTGTAAAGTTCCAGTAACTACAACTTCTGCGGTACCCCCACGTTCGTAATTAGTTGGAGACCATGTCATATTGACTATTTCGATAGCCTCAGGCGCAGGACATGCATCGAAAGGAATCCATCCTAAATCATCGCCACCGCTTCCCTGACTCATCTCCAGTCTTACTTCTCCCCATTGAGCAAGGTCTGCACCGTACACTTCGTATCCGTTTCCAGTCCACGAACCACCACGGTATCCTGTAACGAATCTTGCAGGTAATCCTGCAACTCTCGCCATTGTGACGAAAACAGTAGTGAATTCAGAACAAGTCCCTTCTTTAGCAACTGTCAACATTTCTACTGAAATATCTGCTTCAGCAACAATTCCACTTCCGTTGTAATTTCTCTTAAAATCGTAAGATGCATTTCCATCCCTCAGGAAAGTTGCAATCGCTTCAGCTTTCGAATATGCATCGGTCGCACCAGCTGCACTGATTACTTCGTTAGTGATATTGAGGACCACCGACTCAGGTAGACTCGTATTCGACATTTCCTGAGGAAGTGTCAATTCATACGAGGAGTTTGTTCCTGCAACAGTATTAGCGGATAGAGTATCCCAATCATACCAATATTCGTACTGTTCCAGCCAGATCGAGTCCAGAACTCCGCTTGTCACTTCATAGGTGTGTGTATCATTTGTCCTAGTAACAGCCACATCTGCATCAGACCAAAAGGTGACGTTGAATTGATACGCAGGCATTGGAATCATACCAGATACCAATGCAGTAGAATAGGCTATATTCCACGCAACAGTATCATTAGCGTAATTTGAAGATGCCAAATGTGTATTATTTGTGTAAGGAATATTGATTTCTGTTGCTGGATGAGAATCAGTTTCAAGTCCATATGCTGCACCTGTGTAGAAATCATAGGTATGTAATCTCCACAAATGTTGGCGGTTTAGATCAACCACACCACTGGTGTTGTTAGCCCAGAATATTACTTCATTCTGAATTACATCATCCGATGGGTCAAATGGATTGAACGGAGCTCCGACACAATTTGTAAACCAGAATTGTTGTGGACATTCATCACCATCAAGCATTCCTCCGCCATCGGTGTCAGGATTTCTCCAATCGGTTCCAGTCTGATTTTCGATAGCGTCAGGGATTCTGTCACCATCATAATCATCTGGTAAAACGTCATCAGTTGGGTCACTTTCAGGATTTGTCGAATCAAAATATTCCTGTTTGTCATTAACGCCACCAGCATCAGTGTCGAATACATTTTCATCTGTAGTCCAAATATCCTGACTACCGTTTGTAATTCCAATCCATGAGTTATCACAACCAGTAGTTATTTCGAAGTAGTTGTTCAAACCATCTCCGTCATCATCTAAGGTGTTGTGACAAGGTTGTAACGGATCAGTATCGACATTTACCTCGTCGTAATCGTTTACTCCATCACCGTCTGAATCTTGAAGAGTTGGATTTGAGAAGTATCCATAGGTTCCCAGAGTTTCTTCCCAATCTGCCAATCCATCACCATCTGAATCTGAATAATCGTCATCACAATATGTAGGGAATGAACCTCCAGTAATATCATGACACCAAGAATTGTTTCTACTTTCAACATCAGTTGCTCCCGATGGAGGTTGAACAAATACTCCCTGTAACACCCCGTTTATTTGCCCTCCATAGGAAAATTGAGTATACACCCCTGAATTATTGTAGTAAGCAATACCTCCACTTGGGCTGAATCCAACTCCACTAGAAACAGTAAGTTGGCTCGAACCAGCACTGTATGATACAACAGTAGTTGAAAACTGAATCAAAGAATCACAAGGGTCTGTTCCATGAGATGCGTTTGCTTCATCACCATCATTCACTCCTCCAAAGTCAGTATCTGCTACATTCCAAAGTGTACAAGATAGATTTTCTTGCCAGTTCTCCAGGCCATCATTATCGAAGTCCCCCGAATCTTCTCTTCGAGTAGGGTCGGTCTCGTTGGTATCAACGATACCATTTCCGTTTTTGTCCTCTTCACCATCATCGAAAGCGTCTCCATCTGTATTGTTATCACGTGGATCGCTCGGTTGTGCCGGATTACCGTACTGTCCGTTTACTTCAACGCCATCGTTTATGCCATCAGCATCTGTGTCAGAGTTGGTAGGATCTGTAAGTAATGTCAGTGCTTCATGAGAGTCATTTAATCCGTCATTGTCAGTATCTGCATCAAGAGGGTTAGTAGATGTCACACCATCAGTTTCAGCAGTAAGTGTTGCACATCCTCCAGGTCCAATTGCCAAATGAGGAGAACAAGGAGTTGTAGTCTCAGTGAATGAACCAGTAGGGCCTGGCCTGTAACACGGCTGCCCACCACATGTCGTAGTCCATGAAGGGTTGATGTACTCAAAGATGTTAATCAGACCGTCTCCATCAGGATCGCCACTGTAACCATCTGCATTTGATGCGGAAGTTGCATTGAGACCATTGGATGCTTCCCATCCATCTGGCATTCCATCGCCATCAGTGTCCCAACCCATTGGGTCTTCATCGATAATTCCGTCGCCATCGTCATCGTTTGAGGAACAGTCAGCATCTCCGTCGAAGTCATTGTCGCCTGAATCGACCATGCCATCTTTGTCATTGTCGATACCATCAGTACAGATATTTCCAACTGGGTCTTCATCACAAAGAATAACGCTTCCAGTTCCATCAGAACCTGCATCTCCACAAGCTAACTGATTGTATTGCATAGCATTTTCTTCATCCCAATTATTGACTGGAACAGTACCATTCCACCAAACGCCGTTATCTAGAACGGAAGTTGAAGATGAGAGGTCCCAATTTGAAGGTTGAAGGTAGTTGTATTCTTGTAAATTCGAGAAACCATCTCCGTCAGGATCTCCAATTGCACCATCGGAATTACTGCTCGAAAGCGGGTCTAATCCGTATTGCCATTCCCATCCATCAGGGAGTTGATCATTGTCGGAATCCCAATCATTTGGTTGGGTGTTAATGAGGTACTCAAGCCCATAAGTCAGACCATCTCCATCTTGGTCTGTAGCAGCAAGGGCTGTGAATGAAACAAATTCAATTGACGCTATTGTTGACAGTAACATCAGCAGTGCAAGTCCGATGGACTTGAACTTCTTTTCGTCTAACTCTCTGAGGAGTTTGGGGCGCGCTGACGGTTGGATGGAGGACATACGCATGGCTAACACCAGCACTAGGGGTGACTCAAAGGCTATTAAGGGAAATGGAACAATGTTCATACACAATTTTGCATAAACTCTCCCCTACGGGGAGAAAAGGACACAGATATCAGTGTGTTCAAAGACCTTCCAAATCGTCTAGAAGTTCCAAGTCATCTTCCTCGTCAAACTCTTCTTCATCCGAGAAATCTTCTTCCATATTTTCTAACTCATCACTCACCATCTGATTGGAATACTCTTCTTCCTCAAATGCTGCGAAATCCCTAGCTGAAGTTTGCCCTCTTCTGTATACTGCAAGGAAAACAACGAGCAAAATTCCCACGTATAGTCCGATGGTCTGCGGGCTCTCAAAGTCAAGAGCTGCATTTGTGATACAGGAGAATCCCTCACACGCTGTAGAGAATACAAACTGAGGAGTTTGCTTGAGCGTGTTAGTACTCACTTCACTGTCAAGAGGTTCAACTGAAAGAACTACAACAGCATCTTTACCGCCAATAATATCTTCTGATGCTTTCAGAATCAGAGTGAATTCACTAGTTGTAAAAGCAGGAATCTGAAGTAGAATGGTATTACCTTGCTGAGTAGAACCGCTAGTAGAGAAACTTGCAGACCAGCCAGAAGGCAGGGTCTGAGCGGAGATAATGACGTCCAATTCAACGTTGTTAGAATTCTCGACACGGAATTCAACATTCTGCTCGGAACCTGGCAAGAAGGGTGTAATTTCAGTAACCCTTTCTACGAAAATCCGCCCTGGTTTGACTTCTTCTTCAACGATAATCTCCAACGGTAGATCGAAGTATCTAGGGTCACCTTCAGAGACTTCTTCTGTAATTCTAAGGTACAATTTATGATTCTTTGCAAGAACTTGTTCCCGCATGTCGATTGTTACCTCAATATCTCCATAGTCGTCAGGCATCAACTGAATAGCAACAACATCGCCACCATTGTCGTCTTGAATTGAGTAATCCCAAGTTCCGTACGACGGATCACCTGTATCGTTGTTGGTGTTTTTATCTAGTTTGTCAGGTGAGATAATTCTCCACGTATTCTGTGTGCCTTCATCCGTACTGTCCGAGATTCTAACATCGAATGACACAGTGGAGCCAGGAGCCACTGGGCCTACGCTTCCAATTTCCTGTCCATCGGAATCAGATATTACTTCGGCTAGAATACCAAATGTTCGGTGAACTGTGAATGAAACTGATGAAATTTGTTGCTCATCACCAACACTGAAACACATGATAGTGAACATTACGATGTCGGCATCATCCCTTTCTGTAGGAGGGAATATCTTCATCATTAGAGAAAGCGTCTCGTGTGAACCAATGTCAGGAGTCAATGAATATGGCCCAGATATTGTCAGTGCCTCTTCTGTATCGTTGTCGATGAACTCGTAAGCCCAGTTTGAACTAGGAGTATCTTCAACCTTCAATCGGTAAGTATCCGTATCGAAACCAGCATTGAACAAATCGATGTAAAACGGTTCGCCCGAAATCGACATATCTGAATCGACATAGTGTGAGAGGGTCTCATCAAACGCATCTGGCCTGTTGGAATCTGCGATTTGAATCTGGTGCTCTTCATCTTCGAAAATGTTCAACCTCGGAGGTGCGAAAACGCCTACTTCTTCGATATCCATTACAATTTTCTCGATCACAACTTCTTCACGGACATTATCCTCATTTTCAACGAATCCTCTAGCCCATACTTCGATTCTGTCGGGCGCTGTTGATAGGTCACCATCTTCGCCACCAGGCGCATCTATCGATAATGTGGCAATCTTAATCGATCCTCCACCATTGAGTATGTATCCGCCAGGTTGGTCCCACATAGGATCTGACCAGGTAGATGGAAGAGATGTGAACAGCTCAAATTCCACTTCCATTTGGATTCCTGCAGAACCTGTATGTTCAACCATAAACTCGACACTGCTTCTCTGACCTGGAGCAATCAATACGTTATCCGATTGGTCTACCGGAAGTGAAAGGTACATCCCATACTCCATGAAGTCGATACCGACGTGGCGATAAACTACGACGTGACCTTGAACATCTGTTATTTCCAAGGATAGGTTGTAATGGCCAGCCGCAATACCTGCATCATATGTCCAAGTATAATTACCGACTAAGCCATTGTTGTCTAGCCTCAAGTCGTCATCTTCGAACTCTTTGTCAAACACAGAATTAGTTCCTGAAGGAGTTGAAAGAACCAAGTTTACCGAGTTTATATCTTCCCTTCCAAAGGCGTCACGGACATCAACTGAGAACTGAATTGTCCTGAAATCTGGCCTGTGGTTAGGAGACCACTCTAGTTGTTCTGCATCTGTCCAGATCCCACCGGTTGCGTGAACCTTTACGCTGGAATCTGAAAGTGCGTTGGCTTTCATTGAGATTCTAGAAAACCCATTTGTTTGTTCAACATCTCCGTAAGCAACTAGAACTTCACATTCACCGCTCTGACCAATTCCGCCGCTTTGACCTTCACACGAAGCGCTACCATCTATTTGGAGCCTTAATTGTGCACCCTGGTCGACTTTGAATCCATCTTCTGGAATATCGAAGAACACTTCATTCAGTGTCCATGAACAATCGCTGTTAAACAAACCACTGTTGCATGGATCATCCAGAGTCATTGTCTCGGTGTAGGTTGGACCTCCAACGGAATTTAGAGTGAATGTCAAATCTGCAGTTGCTTGCTCTTGACCTTTGAACTGAAGATAAATGTACATGTGTACCTCAGTAGCACTTCCCTGACCATAAATAGTCAAATCACTAATCATGTCAGGAGAGCGGAATTCGACGCCTGAAAGGATGTTTGCTTCCTTATGGGCACCCTCAGGCTCCATGGTTGTAATCTCACCATCCCCGCCTGATTCACCCTCCTCATCCAAGAACAAATTGTAGGTTTCCAGATTTGCTGGAATTTGCTTAACAACAGTCTCTTGTTCGAGAGTTTCAAACTCTACAACTGGAAGACCAGAAGATAGCATCAACAGCAACACGAGGACAGGAACAAAACGTGATTTTAGCATGCGCACCAATATACCGTCTGCGCCCGGGTGTTAAACCGTTTTGCACGGATTGCGTCCTCTGACAGTCACCCTATGGGTGAAATCATTTACGCCGGATGGACCATGCAGTAGCCCCACAAAGGCCGATAATTAGCAAGACCATTGGGTCAAATGTCCAATTGTCAACGTCCGAAATCTCAGCCTGGCCACCAGGGCCACCTTCACAACCATCCGGAGGCGGGCCAATTCCTGGCCCCCAAGTCTCTCCAAAACCATCACAGTCCCCACCGCCTTGGCCGCCACCTGCATCGCTAGACATATCGGCTTCGCCATGATAACATATCAAGAAGTAAGGGAATCCCATATCACCATCCCCATTTTGCATTGTTGTGTGGTAATGATAGATTCCTTGAGGGAAGTCAGGAGTTGGCCCGAAATGGCCATTACAGACATCTAGATGGCCCAGGCCTTCTGTATATTGATAATCATCAATTCCATTGTACCCTGTTTGTCCATCTTTAAGCTCATAAGAACTCTTCATTTCTACAACATTCATATTGTCATCATAACCCCAGAATCCATAGATTGGGTAGCCATCAAATGCGACACCGATTACTTTCGAATGGGTGCCGTCATAGGTATTTGGTGCAACTTTGTCAGGTGCTGAATTATCATAATCATCCTTGATATTTTCACCTTCTTCGGCGTGCCAATGCATACAATTTGCATCAGCATGATAGTGGTATGTTCCCCCTTGGGCAGCATGCCCATGACACACTCCAAGTTCAATCGCTTGTCGATCTTCGTTGTAAGCACCATGGTGAGTAGCGACTGCATCACCTCCAGGGCCATCTTCAGGACCAAACATAGGCACTCCATTCATGGCCACTGCAATGGAACCCCTCTCAGATGCGCATTCATAATCTCCATTTGCTTCAGGACAATTTGCACTATTATGCCCCCCTGTGGTATCATTAGTTGGACTTCTTGGAATCGACCAGGTATAATCCTGTTCAGAAGTACAATCTCCTGCCTGTGAACAAGCTAAAGTGGATTCAAAATCATGATTAGGAATTCCATTTGTAGTGATTATCACGTGTGTTTCGTTCAAAGTAATCGAAATCTCGCACTGCAGAGTTTCGGTTTGAGAAGTGGTCAAATCATCCACAGTTGGCCGGTCCTCTGTTGTTTGGCAAAAGAAGAAGTCAAGCCAAAATTGTGCTAAATCTGTAGCATCATAACCTAATTCCATTACGCTCAATAAAACGCTAGCTGTTCCAGACCCTGCAGAGTTATTGGCATAAACTGTAAATGTGGTCTCTGATATAACCTCAGTTGGAGTTCCGCTAATACTTCCAGACAAATTATTGAATGACAAACCTGTTGGTAACTCTGGGTAAATCTCCATTGATTCGATGTGCCCCCCAATACTAGTGAAAGTTATGTCAGCCATCTCAGTACCGTTAGTAAGTGACTGTGAAACAGTGTAGGGAGTGATTTCTGGAACTGTAATTACGGCTGTCAATTCAAGTGTAGATTTACAGAAATCTTCACCATCATCTACATAAAATTCTAAAGTAAAGTTTCCGATAAGGTCTGGTGTGAATTCTGCTACATAATCCGAAGGATTTACGATTTGTGCAGTGGAATCATCCGGTCTTTCAATTATTTGCCATGCGGGATTCTGTAGTGAGTCACCATCAGCATCTGCAGAATTACTAGCATCAAGATATACCAATTCGTTGACATCAGTAGTCAAATCATCTCCCACATCACAGACTGGTGGCGTGTTTTCTCCATTATTGCTGCCATAGTCACAACTTCCATCATCATCTGTTGCTTCCGAATTGTAATTATTTGCTGATTCATCAGTACATCCGGTGACTTCATCCGAATCTAAGACGCCATCATCATCTTGATCGAAATCACAACTACCATCATCATTTGTTGCATTTGAATCATAATTGTTAGCAGTACTGTTTGTACAACCATCGATTACTTCTGCAGGAATAATTATTGTCATATTTTCAGACCAAGTGTCTTCAGGAAGATTGTGAGCTAAGAATGTGATAGAAATATTCTCACTTCTATCTTCGACATCAATGTCAAAAGTCCAAGAGCCATCCATGTCAGTAGCGAGGTTTTGTCCAGAAACATTGCCCTCTGCAGATTGCATATGCCAGTTAATTCGGACTTCCATAGGGTGGTCGTGGATTACATTACCGGCAACGAATTTTTCACCATCTACATCTACAAGAATTACTTCTAAGATTGGGTCATCATGAAGATGGCTTGTATGATCGATCACATCTTCATCAGAACTGTCTGAACAATCTTTGAACCCATTATTTTGTAAATCTGCGGGGACTTCATCTCCATTATCGCACACAAACATTTCTGAATCCGTATCTTTGCTCTCTTCAGTGCTATTTTCAATCGCTAAGTATCCAATTATCGAAATCAACAAAACACCAATCAAGGCAATAGGTGCCGCCTTACTCATATACCAATAAAATCAGCAAAAGCACTTAACTCTTAGGATATAATGTTCGACAATAGTTAATCACGATACTGGATAAATCACCCAAACATTCCGACTCATTGATAAATTGTAAGCCTCGCCGATTGATTGACGCAGGGGTTGCCGAGTTGGTCAAAGGCGCCGGGCTTAAGATCCGGTCTCGATGGGTTCGTGAGTTCGAATCTCACCCC
>Ga0233444_10003108_pt1 | contig 16759 bp, 13 predicted proteins | sample SI_124_October20_6_FD_182792 | JGI IMG/M metagenome (GOLD analysis project Ga0233444, IMG submission 182792) | Seawater microbial communities from Saanich Inlet, British Columbia, Canada - SI_124_October2016_10_MG | ecosystem: Environmental > Aquatic > Marine > Inlet | place: Canada: British...
CAATAAGGTTTGCCCGGGACAATCGTATCGCCACAAAACGTGAAGCCGTTAAACTTTGGATCACCTGTTGGCCAGCAACATTTGCTTCGTGACCATTCAAGCTTGCGTAATTCCAGACGCAATGGCATTTCACGATCTGGCTCCGGCACTGCAGTCACTGGCTTAACCGTTGACGATTTTGTTTTGGCAATCGGTGAAGGCCGCTTTGGCAATCCCATACGATGCGCCTTGCCAGCAATCGAATTGCGTGACACGCCCAGGGCCTCGCCAATTTGCGAAATCGACAAGCCTTCCTGCCACAGGACTTTCAACTTTTCCAAACGCTCATCAGTCCAAACATTTGCCGTATCTGCCATATCAATCCTCTTAATCTGGGAATGGCCGCGCCATCGCCACCAAGACAGCCGTTATAACGGCACCTGCCAACTAACTCAATTACCTTTATTGCCTATATATGTGGGTATCGCGCCTGATTTAATCCAGAGCACCAATAAACCGCCCAATAAGTTCCAGCTGGCAATCCAGCATATGCCGTCCATAATGCGTTTGCAGGCCTTTATCTTCGGCCACAGCCAGCCAGTCTGTGCGCGCAGGCAGCATAATTATATCGGCAATCAACGTATCGGGGCGCACATTTTCCAAGGGTAATGGCAAGGCATCGCCCGCGTGCAGGCCAAGCGAGGTCGAATTGATAATAATATCTATATCACGCGCCACGTCTTCTGCCGCATCGGCCATATTATCCAGCGCAAATGCCTGATTATAACCTGCAATCTGTTGCATTGAGTTAACAAGATTTTCTGCTTTCTCACGGGTACGGTTGGCAATCGCTATTTCACCAACACCTGCCTGACACAATGCAACAGCGATCGCCCGTGCAGCGCCCCCAGCCCCCAGCATCAATACACGTTTACCTACAATCTCATGTCCCTTTAACGCCAATCCAGCAACAAAACCGGCACCATCGAAAATATCACCATATAAACGTCCATCATCACCAAAGCGCACGGCGTTAACCGCGCCGCACACACGCGCCGCCTCACCCAGCTCGTCACACATCTGGGCAATCGGCATTTTATGTGGAATTGTGATGGTAAGACCGCCAAAATTTTCCATAGCGCGCAAACCATCCATAACCGTCACCAGCGCGTCAGGCGTTGCATCAATTGGGATCATTAGATGATCGCGCTTTTCGCTGACAAAGCGTTCGTTGAACACCATCGGCGCACGGACATGCGCTGATGGATGCGCGATCACGCCAAATATCTTTGTTGTTCCGGTTACAAGCGGTACCAAACTTGGTGTCGCAGATGGTGTTTGTTCAGTCATGAGAAAAACCAGTTCTGTAAAAAGCCATTCATCATACCCAACACAATGCCCTTTATCTACTCAGATAAACTTTTAACTTATCCACGCACATAAATTCGCCACAACATTTACGCGAAAATGTCACAGCGCTGCCCTTTTTGCGCCGTTATTGCCGCCTAATTTTTACCTGTCACCGGTGTTGGCCTGTCATCACCCACTTGCAGGCTGACCCGATGACACATTGTAATTTTAACCATATCGACAGGACATATTATGAAAAATTTAAAGCTCCCCATTGTTCTTGGCGTTGGGTTACTTGTTTCGGGCGGTCTTGTTGCTGGCCTCGCAACAGCAGGTGACCGTGGCTTTGGCAAAGGTAAACATCACGGCTTGTTTATGGCCAAAAAAATCGACATAAATAATGACGGCAATGTCAGCCGTGACGAAATGCTAGCACGCCAGAAAAATCATTTCGACATGCTTGATACCGATAAAGACGGCATGATCGCCCCCGCCGAATATAACGCCAAGATGGTTGCCATGTTTGAAAAGCTGGATACGAACGCCGACGGTTTGCTACAGCCTGACGAATTGCCACGGCATCATCGCCATAAATATCATGGCAAGCACAAGCATGACCGTTCACATGGTACCGACGCGTCTGAAAGCTAGTTGCCATTTTGCCATTTTACATGGCGCCAACCAACCAAGGTCTTTAGCCTTATTCCCCTCTGATAGTGGCTAAAGACAACGCAACGCGCACCGCCGTTTTCTCCCCGGCTAAAAGCGACATGACGTTACGCTGGTGCGCGTTCGCTTCCCAAAACATCACATATCTGGCAGCTATTCGTCGCGACCGTCTTTATCAACAAAATCCAGCGACGCTGAATTGATGCAATAGCGCAAGCCCGTCGGTTGCGGCCCATCGGGAAATACGTGACCAAGATGCGCATCGCACTGGTTACAATGCACTTCGGTACGCCGCATAAAGAAACTGCGATCTTCGGTCTCGCCGACAGCACCATTTTCGGCAGGTTGGTAAAAGCTAGGCCAGCCGCTACCTGATTCAAATTTCGTGTCACTCTCGAATAGCTCAGCACCACAACATATACAGTGATAAATACCATCTGCGTGATTATCGCATAACGCTCCGGTAAAGGCGCGTTCAGTGCCATGTTCGCGGGTTACGTGAAACTGCTCTTCGGTCAGTATATCGCGCCATTCGGCATCAGTTTTGATAATTTTGTCAGACATAAATCTTGCTCCGGTTAAAACGCCCCTAATATTACTCTTACTATTAACTGTAATATTATACGTCCGCTATATTATGTGTTTCCATCGCCTGCCATATTGATGCTGGTGTGGCAGGCATATCTATATGGGGTATCGACAACGCATTACAAATAGCCGAAATGATCGCATGTGGCGCACCAATAGCACCAGATTGCCCCGCGCCCTTTACGCCCAGCACATTATTCAGACAGGGCGTGTTACGCATGCTGATATCCAGCATCGGAATCTGGTCTGCACGCGGCAATGTATAATCCATCAATGACCCTGACAGAAGCTGTCCTTGATCGTCATAGACAACATGCTCATAAAGCGCCTGTCCTATGCCCTGAACGATCCCGCCTTGTATCTGCCCTTCCAGCATGATGGGGTTGATAACGACACCAAAATCATTAACACAGGTAAAGCGATCAAGCTTTACCGTGCAGGTTGCTGGATCAATGTCCACCTCGGCAATATGGCACCCATAGGGATAGCTGGGGCCTTCACTGGCATAAGGCTGGATCGTATTCAGCCTATGTTCAGACGCGTCATCCGCAAATGCAATAACAACATCCTCAAGCGTGATCGAACGGTTGCTGGCCTTATCGGCAAAAATACCATCGTCAAAAACCAGATTATCTTCCGCACAATCCAGCTTTTGCGCTGCCATAGGACGCGCCAGCTCAATAATGGCGCCCGACGCCTTGGCGGCGGCTGAACCAATCAGCACCGTCATGCGCGCACCGCCTGTTGTGCCTTCGGGCATTGTTGACGAATCCCCCTGCTGTATGGTGATTTTATCAGCATCATAGCCAAGATTGTCAGACAGGATCTGGGTCAAAGTCATTCTGTGTCCCTGTCCGTTACATTGCTGTGATGCCAGTACCGTCATATGGCCATTGGCCGCAAAACTTATATGCACACCGCCATCACTGCCATCGCCGCTTTTTTCCAGATACATCCCAAGACCGATACCACGATTCAGCCCCTTGGCATGGGCCGCATCGCGCCGCGCCGCAAACCCGTCCCAATCGGCACGTTGCAATGCTGCTTCAAACAAGGCAGGCATATCACCGCTATCAATGGTGATACCAACCGCCATCGGATAGGGCATCTGATCTGCTTTGATAAGATTGCGCCGCCGCACATCAACGCGGCTTATACCTGTCACCATCGCGATATGATCCATCAGCCGTTCCAGTGCGTAAATCAATTCGGGCCGACCCGCACCTCGATAGGCATCGATAGCAGGCGTATTTGTCACCACTCCACGCACATGCAGGCTTGCCACTGGAATATCATAGGTGCCTGTGAGTGCCGAATTGGCCGAAATCGTCGGTATTGCCGTTGAAAAGTTTGACAACCATGCGCCCATATTGGCATGCACATCGGCTTCATAGGCCAGAACGCGGCCAGTGTCGTCAATCACCGCGCGCGCCTTTGTTCGCGTGTCACGCCCTTGAATGTCCGATAGAAACCCATCGGATCGTGGCTGTTGCCAGCGCACCATACTACCAAGCTTGCGCGCGGCCCAACTCACCAGCACTTGTTCGGGATGCAGAAAAATCTTGAAACCAAAACTGCCACCAACATCGCCTGTACGCAGACGAACAGCGTCATGTTCCATATGCAACGCATCGGCAATCTGCGTTGATATTGACCGTGCACCTTGCGTCCCACACCAAACAAACAGCGTATCCTGGTCATCTCCGGGCGCAGCAATAATGGGACGTGTTTCAACCGAATTGACAATAACGCGGCCATTGATCACATCCACCTCGACAATTTTATGCCCCTTATTTGTTGCGGCGGCAAAACTGGCTTTGGTTGCGTCTGGATCGCCTTTATACCAGTCAAAAGCAATATTTGAGGGGTATTCAGGATATAATTGTGGGGCACCATCTGCCACCGCGTCATATACATCTGTCACGGCATCCAGCGGATCAAAATCAACCTCGATCAGATCAAGCGCATTATCGGCATGCATCTGGCTATCGGCCACTACCATTGCAACAATATCGCCTGCATAGCGGTTTATATCGCGCACCATTGGTGGTTTGGTAACCATAGGCATTGGGCGGTCATCGCTGTTCACGACCACATTCTTGCATTCGATCTCGCCAACTTTGTCGGCATCAAGATCCGCCTGCGTTGCCGCCAGCACTACACCCGGCGCGCTTGCCGCGGCACTAACATCAATCGATAACAGCTTTGCATGGGCAAAAGGCGCGCGAAGAAAAGCCACACGCAACCCCTCACCTGGCTTTATATCATCAGTATAGACACCAGCTCCGGTAACCAGTCGATGATCTTCAATACGTGATAGCCCTTGGCCTATTTCAAACTTCATATCGTCCCACCTGCTATTTGGTTCTTCATGCTATTTAAATGCGAACATCCGGTGCGCATCAGCAATGCGTGTTGCTGTTGTGATCCAGCATAATCCCCCAAAAACCCATGCGAAAACCGCAAAATACGAAGGCATCAATGTCATCATACATAAGAGAATGATAGTCTCGGTGCCTTCGGTCAAGCCGCCAAGATGATAGAATGACTTTTTACCACGCACCTCTGTTGATATGCCACGTTTGGCGGCAATAATGGCAAAGGCCAGAAAGCTGGACGTCGTGCCGACAAAGCTAAACACCAGAAAACACGCCGCCACTGCGTTTGCAGGATCATGCAAGGCAAAGGCAAAAGGGATCGCACTATAGAAAATAAAATCTAAAACAATATCCAGATAACCTCCAAAATCAGTGATACCTGAACCAGTGATACCTGAAGAACTACTATCCGAAACTCGCGCCACAGCCCCATCAAGCCCGTCAGCAAGCCTGTTAATCACGATAAAAACCAGGGCAACCATGAACGCGTCAAAGGTGATGCTGATAACAGCAACCAAACCCATAAAGCCTCCAGTAACTGTCATATGATTAGCCGTAACGCCCCATCGGGCAAGCTGGCGCGCGACGGGCATCATCACAGCATCGACAACCGGACGAAGCGTCGCGTCAAACATCAGCTTGTTGATACAGACTTTGCTCGTGCCTTTGATGCTGGCATGGCGATGATTGTTTCACCTGCCACACAATGCTGGCCAATAGCGATAGTCGCAACATGGTCAGACGGCACAAACAGATCAATCAGACCTGCCACACGCGACATACCAAAACTGTCACCTGCCACGACATGCTTGCCTTCGGGCAGACGGCATACAAGCTGGCGCGCGCTGGCTGTTGCCAGTTGCACAAGCGTAACATGGGCGTTTGTTTCCGACAAAAATCGAACTTCACGGCGTTCATTCCCAGCACGGATTGCCGCCAGCACATCCTCATCAAAACCTGATTTATGCGCAAATAAATCTGCGCCGCCAAGATGCTTACTTTGACCGGGGATCAGCAAATTATCCAACACCCGACCGCTGACTGGATTGCACTGCCATTGCGCATCTGCCAAAGAAGTCCGGATCGTCAAACGAAGTCCCATTCCGGTTCTGTCCGATAAATCATCCTGCGGCACAGATGCTGAAGGGTAATGAGCATCAGCAATATCAACAATCACTCCATCAGCAGGGGCAATGATCGCATAGTCATTATCGGGACGCTGGCGGTGGGGCATCCGCATGATATGGGCAAACCACAATGTAATGCCCAGCGCAAAGGCGCCAAGCGGCAAATATATAAGGCTGAGAATAATGGTTACACCACCAGCCACAGCAACAAACACCCAGCCTTCATCAGCGATACGGGCAAAAATGCCACGCCCTGATGCCAAAAATCCGGTTGTAGAGTCTTTAGTCATTATCATCTTGCCTGTTCGTCATAGATCAGTCACATCCGTTCATCAGCCGATGACATCCTCGTGTTAAGGCGTCATGTGATTTGACTCCTATTACTTTGGGACAGCAAATACCTGATTGGGAAAAATCAGGTCAGGATCATTAATTGCCGCCACATTCTGACGCACAATATCGACATAACGCACGCCTTCACCATAACGGCGATAGGCAATACGCCACAAGGCATCGCCTTTTTGAACGATAACTAGATCGGTGCCATCAAGGCCTTTTTTAAGATCACTGGTGACAAGGGGCAGTCTGTAGGTGGCAACAGACTGGTTGTTCGCATCAAGCAGATTGAACAACATTTCAAAGCGTGATCTGCTCATATCAACGGCACCGGAAACCTGCCATTCACGGTCATCACTGCCAGCTTTATCATCAATCGTCACATCGGCAAATTTTTGACCATCAAGACTGACCAGAAGACGCGTACCATTACGCGATATGCCTGCAATCGAAATACGTTCCTGATCCAGCCATATAATCGACCGTGGCGCAACAAGCGGCATGGCGGCACCTGTGCCTGTATCTTGGGCATCAGTTTTCACCATAGTCTGCGGTGCCTGTAGCAATTTTGGCATGTCAGTCTCGGTTTGCGGCAATAATGCCACCAAAGGCTGTGCAGACTCACCTTCATCAATTTCAATAGCCAGCGTCATATCTGCCAGTTCACTTTGACCATCATCGGTTTCCATGCCGATCATCACCAGATGCTGACCTGGCGCTAAGGGGCGATCAAGCACAACGACCCATTCGCCATTTTCATCAGCAACCGTTTCACCAAGCAAAATATCCTTTTCGAACACACGGATTTTCGCATTCGGCGCTGCCTTACCAGCAAAAACAGCCGCACCATCGGGCTTTACCCGGGCGATGTCTATTTCCAGACTTGGCTTATCATTAATCTGGCTTGATGTATCATCGACCTTTTGGTCGCCAGTGGTTCCAGATGTGGCTACAGAAACATCTGCTTCACCCGTCTTATCTGGCGCTGCTTTTTCGCCTTCAATTTTAGGAATTTCAACAACTTCTTCGCTTTGCGGTTCTACCGCCGTGGTGTTGTCGTCAGATAGAAACACCCAACCAAGCGCAAAGGCAGCCAGAATGGCACCCACCGAAATTAACAAGAAAATCTTTAGCCGCACGGTTCAACATTCCATCTTTGTGATAATTACAACTTAAGCGTAATCCTAAATTACTATAGGTTCAATACATACCGTAGTTACCATTGATCAACAGGATGCCTTCATGAAAAAAATATGCGTATTTACCGGTGCCGCCAACGGCAATAATCCTATTTACCGCGATGTTGCGACTGAAACTGGCAAAATGCTGGCCACTCGTGGCCTTGGTCTTATTTATGGTGGCGGTAAAATGGGGCTGATGGGCGCAGTAGCCGATGGCACGATTGCGGCAAATGGCCATGTTACCGGTATCATTCCACATTTTTTGAACAATATCGAAATCGGACATCCTGATGTCAAAGATCTGCATGTTGTTGATTCCATGCATGAACGCAAAGCCATGATGTATGATATGGCCTCAGCCTTTGTCATTCTGCCAGGGGGGCTTGGCACCCTAGATGAAACTATGGAAGTCATCACGTGGCGCCAGCTTAAACAGCACAGCAAACCAATCATCATTCTGAACCAGAATGGCTATTGGGATCACCTGCTTGCCCTGTTCCAGTCAGTGATTGACAGTGACTTTATGCATAATGACCATATCGAACATTTTGAGGTGGCGCAGAATCTTGATGATCTGGCGCATCACCTAGATAAATTCACCTGAAAATAAGATTGAGTATAAAATAGTTGCACGCGCCAGGCATTGAAACTGTCAAATAAACCCTGAACACTTGTTTTTTATCCGTTCTGGGCTTAAAAAAGCGACAGTTTTACAGGGCACAGTTTGTGAAACATAAAACGGTATGTGATAACCCCCTTGCCCACAAAAAATTTAAGGAAGATTAGTATGTCCCGCATTAAGGTAAAGACACCCGTAGTCGAATTAGATGGCGATGAAATGACTCGCATCATATGGCAAAAAATTAAAGACAAACTCATTTTCCCCTATCTCGATATTGATCTCAAATATTATGATCTTGGCATCGAAAAGCGTGACGAAACTGACGACAAGATCACAATCGACGCGGCCAATGCGATTAAGGAATATGGTGTTGGCGTAAAATGCGCGACAATCACGCCTGATGAAGACCGCGTTAAAGAATTCAATCTCAAAAGCATGTACAGGTCGCCAAACGGTACGATCCGCAATATTCTTGGTGGCACTGTCTTTCGCCAGCCGATCATTTGCCAGAATGTTCCGCGTCTGGTCCCTGGGTGGACACGCCCGATTGTCATTGGCCGTCATGCTTTTGGCGATCAGTATCGTGCCACTGATTTTGTTACCGAAGGTGCAGGCAAGCTGACCATGACCTTTCAGCCTGCCGATGGCAGTCCTGCTATCACCCGTGAAGTGTTTGACTTTCCATCAGGCGGCGTCGCCATGTCGATGTATAATCTAGATGATTCCATTCGTGGCTTTGCCCGCGCATGTATGAATTACGGACTTGATCTTGGCTGGCCCGTCTATCTTTCGACCAAAAATACGATTCTCAAAGCCTATGACGGACGCTTCAAAGATTTGTTCGAAGAGGTGTTCAAGGCCGAGTTTGAGGAAAAATTCAAAGCTGCTGGTATCAGCTATGAACATCGTCTGATCGACGACATGGTTGCCTGTGCTATGAAATGGGATGGTGGCTTTGTCTGGGCATGTAAAAACTATGACGGCGACGTGCAATCAGACACCGTTGCTCAGGGATTTGGATCACTGGGTCTGATGACATCCGTGTTGATGACGCCTGATGGGAAAACAGTTGAGTCCGAAGCGGCGCACGGCACTGTTACACGGCATTATCGCCAGCACCAGCAAGGTAAAAGCACATCGACAAACCCGATTGCATCTATATTTGCTTGGACACGCGGCCTCAGCTATCGGGCGAAATTTGACGAAACACCTGATGTTGCAGCTTTTGCTGACACTGTTGAAAAGGTCTGCATCAATACTGTTGAAAAAGGCCAGATGACCAAAGATCTGGCCTTGCTGATTTCATCTGAACAGCCTTATCTGGACACTGATGGTTTTCTTGATGCAATCGACCAGAATTTGCAAAAGGCCATGTCGTAAACCAGCCTTAACACCGTAAAAAAAAACCGGCGTCTTCCTAGGCACCGGTTTTTATTTGTCCAATATCTGAACCAGCCCTACAGCGCAGCAGCAACCGCTTTTAACGCGGCGTCAGCATCATCCGCATTCGGCCCGCCTGCTTGTGCCATATCGGGGCGGCCACCGCCTCCCCCGCCACCAAGCGCGGCTGAACCAACACGCACCAGATCAACAGCGCTCTTTGTAGCAACCAGATCATCGGTCACAGCAACAACAATCGACGCTTTGCCACTATCGGTGGCCACCAGACAAATCACGGCATTGTCCAACCCTTGTTTCATTTCGTCAGCCATTGATTTCAGCTCACGCGCGGGCGTGTCTTCCAAAAGACGACCAACAAAATTGATCCCATTTATTTGTTCAGAACCGCCACCGCCAGCCTCACCGACAGCCGCCAACTTACGCCGCATCAGGGTAATATCGCGCTCAGCACGCTTATTATCTTCAAGTAGCTTGGCAACACGATCAGCCAGCTGTTCGGGGGCAATTTTTAACAATTCGGCTGTTTGGCTTAGAATCTGTTCACGATGCTCAATCCATTCAACAGCACCAGCTTGCGTCACAGCCTCAATCCGCCGCACACCACCCGCAACCGCAGATTCACCAATGATTTTAAGGATGCTTATGTCACCAGTACGATTGACATGCGTACCGCCGCATAGTTCAACCGACCATGCTGTCCGGCCTTTAACGTCCGTTTCGCCGCCCATCTGCACAACACGCACTTCATCACCATATTTTTCACCAAACAGGGCCAGTGCGCCAAGCTCAATCGCGGCTTCAGGAGTCATAATACGCGTTGAAACATCCGAATTCATCTGCACGCGGCTATTGACGATCGCTTGCACACGCGCCAATTCGTCGTCTGACATGGCTTTGGGATGCGAAAAATCGAAACGTAGCCGATCAGGCCCAACCATTGATCCCTTTTGCGCCACATGCTCACCTAGCACTTCACGCAAAGCTTCATGTAACAGATGCGTTGCCGAATGATTTGACCGCAACCGAAGCCGCCGCGTGGCATTAATGTCAAGACGGACATCACAGCCAACTTCCAGCGTTCCTTTGGTAACATGCGCGCGATGCACAAACATGCCCATAGGGGTTTTAAACGTATCCGTGACATCCGCTGTTCCATCCGCCCAGCTAATCACGCCTATATCGCCAACCTGTCCACCTGACTCGGCATAGAATGGCGTCTGATTTGTGATAATTTGCACGTCCTCACCTGAAGCTGCGCTGTCGATTGGGGCACCATCACGAACCAGTGCTGTTACCTGTCCTTCGGCTGTATCGGTTGTATAACCCAAAAACTCAGTAGCACCCAATTGCTGGCCAAGATCAAGCCAGACCGTTTCGGTCGCGGCATCACCTGACCCACTCCACGCTTTGCGGGCGGCCGCCTTCTGGGCTTCCATCGCGGTATTAAACCCGTCAAGATCAACGTCCCATTCGTAGCCGCGCATAAAATCCTGCGTCAGATCAAGTGGAAATCCAAAAGTGTCATATAGTTTAAAGGCAGTCTTGCCATCCAGCACACCACCAGCCGCCTTACCAGCCACCTCATCATTCAGAATGCGCAGGCCTCGCCCAAGCGTTTCCTTGAACCGGCCTTCCTCAAGCTTCAACGTTTCAGAGATTAGTGCCTGAGCACGTCCAAGTTCGGGGTAATGCCCACCCATTTCGGCCACAAGAGCTGGCACCAGCCGCCACATGGTTGGATCCTGACATTCCATCTGATGCAGGTGGCGCATCGCCCGACGCATAATCCGGCGCAACACATAGCCCCGCCCTTCATTCGATGGCAGAACACCATCGGCAATCAGAAATGACGAAGCTCGCAAATGATCGGCAACAACACGATGTGACACATTATGATCACCATCAGCCGCCACATTAGCGGCATCGGCCGAGGCTTCAATCAACGTACGCATCAAATCAATATCATAATTATCATGCTTGCCTTGCAGAACGGCGGCAATCCGCTCAAGCCCCATGCCGGTATCAATCGAAGGTTTTGGCAAATTGATCCGTTCGCTGACCGTTTGCTCAAACTGCATAAAGACCAGATTCCATATCTCAATAAAGCGGTCACCATCTTCATCGGGTGACCCGGGAGGCCCCCCCGGAATATGATCGCCATGGTCATAGAATATTTCCGAACAGGGACCGCACGGACCCGTATCACCCATGGCCCAGAAATTATCTGACGTTGCAATACGGATAATGCGGTCATCACCAAGTCTGGCAATTTTTTTCCACAAATCAGCCGCTTCTTCATCTTCATGATAGACCGTGACCAGTAATTTGCTGGCATCAAGACCATATTCACGCGTGATCAGGTTCCATGCCAGCTCGATAGCATGTTCTTTGAAATAATCGCCAAATGAAAAATTACCCAGCATTTCAAAAAATGTATGGTGCCGCGCTGTATAGCCAACATTTTCAAGATCATTATGCTTGCCACCAGCGCGCACACATTTCTGCGACGTTACCGCGCGTTCATAATCGCGCGTTTCCAGACCTGTAAACAGGTTTTTAAACTGCACCATACCCGCGTTGGTGAACATGAGTGTTGGATCATTTTGTGGCACTAGCGGACTGGAATCGACCACCTGATGCCCATTGGTTTGAAAATAATCCAGAAAGGTTGCGCGAATATCGTTAACGCTTGCCATTACAAATATACCTACCGTCTTGATGCCTGTTAGAGTCAGTTAGTCCAAGCTTTGTAGCCGCGAGGCTGGCGCCCTGTCCAGTCTATCTTCATGTTCTGTGGCGCTTTTGGCAATGGGTCACTGACAGAAAATCACACCCCCCTTATATAAATGCTGGAACAGGCGAGGTGCAGATTTGTCTAAGTTAACAAAAAGCCGGATCCCCCTGCGGAAATCCGGCTTTACTATATAACGTGATATAACCTAATCAGATCACTCTTGCCCTGATCCAGACACCTTTACGCATCAAGCGGCATATCCGGCGAATCAGGCTCACTGGCATCAGGTGAGTCAGCGATCGAATTATCAAGCAAAGCATCACCGACAAGGCCAGCATTCTGGCGGATCGCACTTTCGATCTCATTAGCTATTTCGGTATTTTCACGCAGGAAATTTTTGGCATTTTCACGCCCCTGCCCCAACCGTTCACCTTTATAGGAAATCCATGCACCTGACTTTTCAACAATGCCCGCGGCAACGCCAAGGTCAAGAAGTTCACCCATCTTCGAGATTCCTTCGCCATACATAATATCAAATTCAATTGTACGGAACGGCGCAGCAACCTTGTTTTTGACCACTTTGACGCGGGTCTGGTTACCAACCACTTCATCACGATCCTTGATCGCACCGATACGCCGAATATCAAGACGAACCGAAGCATAGAACTTGAGCGCGTTACCGCCAGTGGTCGTTTCGGGATTGCCAAACATCACCCCAATTTTCAGACGAATCTGGTTAATGAAAATGACCAGACAGTTAGACCGCGCAATTGACGAGGTCAGTTTACGCAAAGCCTGACTCATCAGGCGAGCATGCAAACCGACATGATGGTCGCCCATCTCACCTTCTAGTTCCGCGCGAGGCACCAATGCCGCCACCGAATCAACAACCAGAACATCAATAGCCCCTGACCGTACCAGCGTATCAGCAATTTCCAGCGCCTGTTCGCCAGCATCGGGCTGTGAGATAAGCAAATCATCAATATTGACGCCCAGCTTTTTTGCATAGGACGGATCAAGCGCATGCTCGGCATCAACAAACGCACAATTACCGCCTTCTTTCTGGGCTTCGGCAACCGCATGTAGCGCCAAAGTTGTCTTGCCGGATGATTCGGGGCCGTAAATTTCGACAACACGCCCTTTTGGAAAGCCGCCGATGCCAAGACCAATATCAAGCCCCAGCGAGCCCGTTGATATTGATTGAACATCAACTGCCGATTCTCGCTGGCCAAGTTTCATCACCGAGCCTTTGCCAAACGCCTTTTCAATCTGTCCGATTGCCGCTTCCAGCGCTTGATTTTTGTCGTTATTCTTCATTTTCATATCCACCACTACACCAGCCATATCATGCCTCCATGTTGCATAGCTACCCGGGACTGTCCATGTCCAAATGACGGTTCAACGAACCTTTTGACATCACGGGTTAAAAATTCATCATGAAATCATTTTGTACTGTTTTTGTTCTTATTTCAAGCACATTTTCACTTTTTGTTCTCTTTTTACTAGAAAAGCATTGTAAAAAGCCCAGAAATTGTTTTCACGCACAGAAAATGCGCATAAAGAAAACACGAATAGGCGTCACATTATTGTAGTGGATAATGTTAAGCACGCCCCATAAGCGTCGCGCGTCATCCAGAACGAAAGCAACCTACGACCACCATCCAAACAAATAACATGGATCAGATATTTATATATTGAGGTAAACGGCTGAAACGCTAATCGTCGCGATGCACACGTTCCATACGTTCATGTTGTTCTTGCGCATGCAAACTAAGCGAGGCAATCGGGCGCGCTTCCAGTCGGCGCAGATTAATTGGTTCGTCAGTATCAACACAATAGCCATAGCTGCCATCATCAATCCGGCGCAAGGCCGCTTCGATTTTCTGAAGTAATTTACGTTCGCGATCACGTGTTCGCAGATCAAGCGCGGCATTGCTTTCAATTTGTGCGCGATCCATTTGATCAGGCTGATGCAGATTTTCCTGCGACAGACCCGAAATAGTGGCACCCGCCTCGTCAATTAGTTCGGCACGCCAATCTTCCAGCTTTTTACGAAAATAAAGTAACTGCATGGGATTCATGAATTCTTCGCTATCGCTGGGTCTGTACCCTTCGGGCAACAGAACAGGCGATGCTGATTCTGAATTAGATTTCGTTTTTGATGTGGTCGAAGCCATGTCTATACCCTATTCGTCGATATTAGTTTTTTCAGGCTTTATCTAATCAAGCTAATAAGCCCGGCGATGTGAATTCAACAGACCAAAATTTGCCCTTCACCTACACCGATTTTTAGCGCCAAGCAAGTATATTTTTTGACTGTTTTTGGCCCCCTAGCATTGTTAACCATTGAAAATCATTGTTAAAAAGTTAATCACGCATATGTGATTTGCGATCTTGTTCACGATCTTTTAACTTTTGCACTAAGCCAATGTTCGTGTGAATTTTTGTTTTGTTATACGAGTTCTGTCTTTTCACCTTCGAACTTACATGTGGCGGCCAGTTGTGCCGCAATTTTTGCCCTCATTTAGGGCACGCAATTAAGGAAAGAGGTATCGATGAATATTCTTATTGTTGAAGATGATCCAGTTATTGCAGATGTGATCGGCATGACCCTTGAAGAAGCGGGACACTTTAGTACTGTAGCGCATACAATTGAAGCATCTCTTGCTGAGTTAAGGCATAATCGCATTGATGCCGTGTTGCTAGACATCAACCTTCCCGATGGCAACGGCACCCGGCTTGCCCGCCTGATCCGCAAGCACCATTTGCCAATGCCAATTCTTGTTGTTTCCGGCAATAGCGGCATTGATGACAAGATCGCGGCACTTGGTGCTGGTGCTGATGGTTACCTGACCAAGCCCTTTGATAGATATGAGCTGATGGCCAATCTGGATGCGATTATCCGCCGCACAAATGGACATAGTTCGGCCGTTGTCACGGCGGGCAACCTCGTTGTTGATCTCAGCCGTAATTACGCCAAGATCGGTGACGAGCGTTTGAACCTGACTGCCAAGGAATTCCGCATTGTCGAATTTCTGGCCTTACGCAAAGGTTCGGTGCTGAGCAAAGACGCTTTTTTGAATCACCTATATGGCGGCATTGATGAACCTGAACCAAAGATCATTGATGTATTCATGTGCAAACTGCGTCGCAAACTCGAAAATGCGGGCGCCTCGGGGTTGAATATCGATACTGTCTGGGGTCAGGGATATATCCTGCGTGAAATCCCAGATTTCGAAGTTGCCGAACAATCAATCTAGGTCACAAACGATAACATCCATCGTTTACGAACTTCACGTTTTGTTAACATCGCTTAGAACGCAAAATTAGTCTTCGTAAATGTTTCGTTAAATCAGATGTGGCAAACCGACTGTCTCTCCCTGAATGGCCAGCTTAATGCTGGCCATTTTCAGTACCGCATCACAACCCCATATGTCCCTGTTGTTTCGCCCGGTTGTTTCGCCTTTTCTTTGGCAACACTGATGGACATTTAACGCCTGTCGTATTTATGTTAATGTCGGACTTGGCCGGAACAGATTACACAAATCCATGGTGAGAACATGCTGTATTTTGAACTTGGGGATTTTGTGACGCACCCAGATTGTCCCGATTGGGGCATAGGCCAGGTGCAATCGATTGTCGGAATGAACGTAACAGTGAACTTCGAACATGTTGGCAAGCAGCTAATAAATTGTGTCCATGTGGATCTGCTTGTTGCATCTGAAAAAAACATGACGCCCCCTATCAGTTCATAGCTAATGTTTGTAAAGACATTCGTTTTGCATGTTGTTACGAATAATAAGTCATAGCTTAATTATATGGCTCTTTCATGGGAGGAATACTGGTGGATAATTTACCGAACACCGGTCGCGACAAGTCCGACGATTTCAGCAGTGCTGGCGCACCAAGCCGCGGCAAGGGAAGATACAAACCAAAAGGCCGTATGCTTGACCCTATTGCCCTTGATGAAGTGCGCGCCCTGCTTGGCAATATTGAGCCAGCCCGCGATATGCTGATTGAATATCTGCATATGATCCAAGATAACCAAAAGCACCTCTCTGCCCGTCATTTGGCTGCGCTTGCTCATATCATGCGCATTCCCATGGCCGAAGTCTGGGAAGTCGCCAGTTTCTACGATCATTTTGATCTGGTCAAAGAAGACGAAACAGCCCCCCCACAATGCACGGTGCGTGTTTGCACATCGCTATCCTGCATGATGGTTGGCGGTGAAACCATGCTTGAAAAGCTTCAACCCTATGCCAGTGACAAGGTGCGCTTTGTTCCCGCACCTTGCATTGGCGCCTGTGACAAGGCGCCGGCGGCGGCGATAGGTCATAAACTTATCGAACATGCCAGCTTTGACTCGCTCAAAGATGTCGAAGAAGATGGTCATC
>Ga0233444_10003111_pt1 | contig 16751 bp, 11 predicted proteins | sample SI_124_October20_6_FD_182792 | JGI IMG/M metagenome (GOLD analysis project Ga0233444, IMG submission 182792) | Seawater microbial communities from Saanich Inlet, British Columbia, Canada - SI_124_October2016_10_MG | ecosystem: Environmental > Aquatic > Marine > Inlet | place: Canada: British...
AGGTTATAGTCAAGCTGAGTGAATATAGATGTAGCCACCCCATCCATAGCGAATGCTTCCTTTGGAAGTCCTGTGCCTGGCTGAAACCAAGTTCCCGCCAAAAGAGGAATCCCTGCGGCAAGGTTAGCTCCCGCTGCATTGCCTCCGCCAAGGTACGCCATTACATCAGCAGGATTAGCAGTTGGAGATAGTAGTGCCGCAAGTGACATATTGCCGGTCGCCGCTATCTCAGCCTGAACAGCTCCACCTAACGTTAGTAATGTTGCTACACCGGTTAGTCCGCCAGGCAAAGCCTGACTAATCAAAAAATCTGCAAATGGGTAAACGTCAGCGCCGTAGATAAGCGTACGCTCAGTATCAACTTCTTCATCAGAGTGGAATAAACCGACCATCCATTGCAGGTCACCATCACCATTAGAGGTTAGTCGAAGTTCTTGAGTCACGCTTTTGATATCATAGTCCACTCTATTTTCACCCAGCAGATCTGCCGGAGAGAAATCCGCATCGAAATCAGAATCCAACGACTGACGTCGAGACGAGGTGATTGATGTCAGAGTGGCGTAATCTAGATCTTTGTCAATCTGAATAGATAAGCCTTTACCTTCCAATTTGTTAGACGGCGTGACATTCATATTCATATTTCTTGCCCATGGATCTACGGGCGCTGTTGCATTACCCTGTTGCATAGCGATTCCTGCGGCAACTTGGGTTGCGGGTCCATAGACCAAGCCACTGGCGGCGCAACAGATTTCATCAATTTCATTAAAATCGGCGATTACGCGTACGGTTAGATCATCGGAAGGTTCGAAGAGTATTTGTCCACGGATTGCGCTGCGATTGCGCTCATTCACTCCATTTCCCGTTGTGATATTGGTGGCGTATCCATCGGATGAATTATCACTGGCAGATAATCTGTACGATACGGTATCGCTTAGGGGTCCAGTTACCGTGCCTTTTATAATGCGGGCACCATAGTTGCCGCCAGTTGCTTCAATCATGCCACCAAAGCTGTCCTCGGGGAGCAGGGTGGATATGCTAATTACACCAGCAGATGCATTTTTACCAAATAGTGTTGATTGAGGGCCACTTAGCACCTCAACGCGCTGCACGGTAGGGAGGTCAGCCAATGCTGACGCTGATCGGCTTCTGGGAACTCCGTCAATATAAACCCCTACTGCAGGTTCAATACCTGGATTGTTGGCACCATTACCATAGCCGCGAATGGTGAAGTTAGTTTGCGCAGAGCTCTGAAGCTGGTTGACACGTAGTGATGGAACCGACATTTGCAAGTCGATAATGTCGACGATGGCAGCGCGCTGGATAGTTTCGCCACTGGTCACGGAGACACTTAGCGGCACGTCTTGCAGTGATTGCTCACGCTTGTTGGCTGTTACTATAATTTCGTCTAGTTGCGCTGCATAGGCACCGCCGGACGCAGTGGCAATAGCTAATGCTAGCGCACTTAAATTGCGAAATGATGTTTTCATTATGAATTTCCCCTTAACATTTTTATAAAACAGCGTTGCGCTGCTGAATTTTGTCTTGTGTGGCATTTCTGATGTAAATAGAACTAAGTATCATACTGCGCTTGAATGTCTCGTAATTACCTATTACTGGATCGTTTGAAATTCTTAAAAAACAATACTTATTGATACACCAGATAAGAATCTACCATAACTTTGTACTTAATGCATGCGCTGTCTAAATAAGCGGTAGATGTAGATGTTTCAGTTGGCTAAACCATTAATATGATTTTGTTATAGCAGACTCAAGACTGATCATTACACGCAATCCCAAATGCCGTGACCTAGATCACTAACAGAGGGGCTAATTTAAGCTAAAGGACTGGGTGTATGATCAAAATATGTGCATGACCCTTTGCATTAGTCTCCGCCCCTGTTAACGTGCTTCAAAAAGGGGATTTGCATATGTTGAAGCCACAGCCAGAAAGCTCAAATAATCCAATCGGATTTTGGCGCGGTTGGTCAATTGCAGTTGGCTGTGCGATAGGGTCTGGTGTGTTTATGATGCCTACACTACTTGCCCCCTATGGCCTGCTAGGCCTTGCAGGTTGGCTGGTCGCCGGAGCCGGTACACTTTTAGTGGCGTTGTCACTCTCTCGCTTAGTGCGTCGGGTTCCCAAGCTGGGCGGGCCCTACGCCTATGTGCGTGCTGGCTTGGGGAGCTTTGCCGGTTTTTTGATTGCCTGGACCTACTGGATTGCCTGCATTGCTGCGGTGGCCGGGATAGCAACGGCATTTGTCGGCTATCTGGGTGTATTTGTCCCAATGATTGCCCAGTCAGCGGTTGTATCTCTGGCTATTTCTCTGGGGTTGGTTTGGACCATAATTGGGTTGAATATTCGCAGTGTAGAAGGTAGCGGCCGTTTTCAGGTAGTTACCACTCTGCTTAAAATAGTGCCTTTACTGGTGATGATAGTGATGGGCTTTACCAATATGCAACCAGAGTTATTGCCGCCGGTTAACCCAACCGAGCTACATCCTATTGCCATATTAGCGACAGTCACTACCCTAGTCATGTGGTCTTTTGTCGGTATCGAAACCGCGACAGTACCGGCCGATAACATGGCTCACCCGGAAAAAATGATTCCACGTATTTTAATCGCCTCGGTACTTACCATATTGGCGATCTACTTTCTGGTGAGCCTGTCCATTGCGCTGGTGGTTCCGGCTGAACAGTTATTGGTTTCCACGGCCCCATTTGCACTGGCGGCGACAAAAATTATGGGACCAATTGGCGGTGCGTTTATCACTGTAGGCGCTCTTATTTCTACTCTGGGCTCACTCAATGCCAATGCTTTAACGGCCGGTAATTTGCCTCTAGCCGCAGCTAAGGATCATCTGCTGCCAGTTAAGTTTGCCACCCTGAGCAAATCTGGTACTCCGGTGTTTTCATTTATTGTGTCAGGCCTGTTTGTGAGTGTCTTGTTGATACTCAATTACAGCAAAGGTTTAGTGGCCGCGTTTACCTTTATGGCAATGTTATCGACCCTGTCGACACTCATGGCTTACGCGTTTTCAGCGGTTGCCGAGTTTTATTTTTTAAAGCGCGATGATGCCGGTCTAGAGCGTAATAGGGCTATTGGCCTGGCGATTGCGGCATTCTTATATTCAGTGTTTGCAATCTATGGCGCCGGGCCAGAAACTGTTTTTTACTCGTTTTTGCTGATCTTAATGGGTATGCCTTTTTATGCGCTAGTCAGAGAGGAATCCACTGAGTAGGTCAATTTTTAATAACAAGAAAATCCTAATTCACGAGAGACCCAGATGTTTAAATTTGATGAATATTCCAGTATTGCTCAGGTCGCAGTGCGCAGCGCACAAAATGCCTTTGTCAGTGAGGCGAAGCTAGCCTCACAGTGGCAGGCGCTGCGGTTCCATGACAAGCCAGATATGGCTAGCTCCCTAGCTGAATACGAGGGGTTTTTGGCCCTACTTGAATGTGATGAAGTGATAGAGTTGCCGATGGCAGACAATCTGACTATAGATAGTATTTATACCAGAGACAGTATCTTGGTCAGCCCTAAGGGCCTCATACTGTGTAACATGGGGCGCGCGAGTCGTACGCCAGAGGCCACAGAGAACGCTAAAGTTTATACTCAGTTGGGGCATCAGGTTGCAGGGCAAATTGTCAGTCCCGGCACATTGGAGGGCGGTGATTTTATCTGGTTAGATGAGCACCATGCCGCAGTGGGATTGGGACCGCGCACCAATGAAGAGGGCATCAGACAGCTACAAGATATTCTCGGTACTGAGGTTGAATTATTTGTAGTCAAATTGCCGGATCCAGATCATCCTGATGATGTACTACATTTAATGTCCATTATCTCGCCGCTGGATAAAGATTTGGCTCTGATATACAGGCCGTTTATGCCTCAAGATTTTATTTTGTGGCTTCAACGGCAGGGCATAGCATTTGTCGATGTCCCGGAAGAAGAATATCTGCCGATGGGCTGCAATGTGTTGGCCATGGCGCCGCGGTCAGTCCTGATGTTAGAAAATTTGCCTGGCGTTAAAGCTCGATTAGAGGCCGAAGGTTGCACTGTAGCAACTTATATGGGATTGGAGATTAGTCGCAAAGGTGAGGGTGGACCGACTTGCTTGACTCGCCCACTGCAGCGGATTTAAGTTAAGACGATAAGTTAGGATTGCCATTATGACGGTAAATTTCCAAAGCCTGCCAAGCTGGACCTATTCGAGTGAAGCTTTTTTTGAGTTAGAAAAAAGAGCTCTTTTTTTATCCAGCTGGCAGCTGGTGTGTCACCTATCTAATATCCCTAACAGAGGCGATTACTTCACCTTTGAGTTGTTTAGCGAGCGCATCGTGGCCATACGTGGTGATGATGGCGTTGTGCGTGCATTTCATAATGTATGCTCCCATCGAGCTGCCAAACTACTCGATGGGGATTCGGGCAACTGCGGCAAGCGGGTGACCTGTCCCTATCACGCCTGGGGCTACGATCTTTCTGGTAATCTTGCCAGCGTGCCATACCGAGAGCAGTTCGCAGACTTTGATGAGGGTAGTCTTGGCTTAAAAGCGGTTGAGATGGAAATATTTCAAGGCTTTATCTTTGTTAAAATACTGCCTGAAGATGGTCCCAGTGTCGCCGACCAATTCGCTCCTTATCTTGAAGAAATTCTGCCCTATCGGCTAGAAGAATTAGAGCCTTTGGCGCGCGTAGTAATGCGCCCGCGCAATGTTAACTGGAAGCAAATCGCCGACAACTATGTGGATGCCTTGCATATTCATGTGGCACACCCTGGATTATCTGCACTGGTTGGTAATAGCTATGGCTTGGATGTGAGTGAGCCCGGCGGTTATATTCATAAGATGTGGGGCGATGTGCGCGACAGCCGCAAAAATACATTATCCAATCGTTTATACGATCAGGTGATGCCCGTTGTAGATCATTTGGCCCCAGACAAGCAACGACACTGGGTATATTACCGGCTGTGGCCGAACCTCGCCTTTGATGTGTATCCAGAGCAGATGGATTTTATGCAATTCATCCCCATTAGCGCCACAACTACTATGATTCGTGAATTGCCCTATGCGTTGCCCGATGACCGGCGAGAAGTGCAGGTGGCTAGGTATCTAAATTGGCGTATTAACCGTCAGGTCAATGCCGAAGATACGGACTTGATTGGTAGGGTGCAAGAGGGTATGGGTACCAGCGGTTTTACCTCAGGCCCCCTGGCAAAAACTGAGATTTGCCTGATAGATAGTGCCGAGAAGATTCGCGCCAGTATTCCTGTGGCTCGGTTGAGTAAAAAGCCTGATGAGGAAATACTGGCTGCGACAAATATCGAGATGTTAGAGGCACGCTTCTAGCTATCTAAAATTTCGCCGATTTTTTCAAGACATCCTTCCATGCTGGCGCGAATAAAACCCTCAAATGCTGCTGGTGTTACTGAAGTTTCCCAAATCAGGCGACATCCGCTGGCACTGGGAATTATCTGCATGCTGGCATGATGAGACTCCAGAGGAGCGGGGGTTTCGAAGCAGGAATATTCCATGGTGCGCTGATCGGCATCGCGGCTGAGTATTCTTTCCTTAATATTACCGGCACCAGGCAGAGATAAAGATCGGACTTCACCATCAAATGTGCAGCTGGCGGCGCCCGGCACCCAGTCGATACGATCTGGTGTGCCAACAATGGCCCATAGTTGGTCTGCAGGGTGATTAAAGTGTTGGTCGAATTTTACGGACATGATACGGCCTGTTGTTTTTAAAAATTTGTGAGGCGAGATGGTACCTCAAGTTGTTAATCTGGTGATAAATTGATTTGCATAGAGAGCATTGGTGTCATCATCGCCAAGAGCGTTTGCATGACAGCAACTGTAGTCTGGCAAGCAGATAATATTAGTAGGTAATAAAAAAGGCCACTTCTGATGAAGTGGCCTTTAATAATAATGGCGGACCGGACGGGACTCGAACCCGCGACCTCCGGCGTGACAGGCCGGCATTCTAACCAGCTGAACTACCGGTCCGTGAATCTTTGACTCTCTTTGGTGGGTGGTACAGGGATTGAACCTGTGACCCTCGCCTTGTAAGGGCGATGCTCTACCAGCTGAGCTAACCACCCCCTGAGAGAGCGCGCATTTTACCGAACTGAGGATGACTGTCAAACGTTTTCTGGTGCTATATACATATTCAGTTGGCAGCCCTAAAATACTGCCTAATTTGACTAGTTGCTAACCTCAAAAATGCAGATTTATAAAGAATTTAGTATTGAAGCCGCCCACCGCCTGCCAAATGTTCCAGAAGGTCATAAATGTGCACGTCTGCATGGGCATTCATTTTTGGTTTCAATCTATGTCGAGGGGCCTGTGGGAGAGCAAACTGGATGGATCATGGACTTTGGCGACATCAAACAGGCCTTCGCACCGATTTATGATCAGCTTGACCATCATTATCTGAACGATATTGCAGGCTTGGAGAACCCTACCAGTGAAAACCTGGCTCTGTGGATTTGGCAGAAACTTAAGCCAAGACTCCCTCTCTTAAGCGCAGTGGAGATAAAAGAGACCTGTACCAGCGGCTGTATCTATCGCGGCTAGCTCTCCATAGTTGCGGTCTGAGTTCCGCTTAGTGCCTCCCAAATTAATACGGCCACCATCAAACAGATTGGAATCAGGCAACTGAGTAACATTTGTTGCCAAGAAATAAGGTTAATTGCCCAGCCTGCTGACAAGGCGGCAACCGCCTGAAATGAAAATACCGTAAAGTCATTAATAGCCTGCGCTTTAAAGCGGTCATTCTGTAGATGAGTGCTAGGTAGTAATGATGTTCCAGCCACAAACAAGAAATTCCAACCCACTCCAAGCAATACCAGCTGCAACCAGAAGCCGCTGACACTAGTGTCAGAAAAGCCGATAACTATGGCGGCGCAGTAGCAGACTAACCCAAGGATCATCATGCCTCTGATCTTAAAGTGTCTAAATAATAGCGGGGCAACAAAAGATGGCAAAAACATGGCTGCAATATGACTTTGAATAACCCATTTGGTATCCGACAGCGAATGTGCGTGAAAATGATGCATGCTGATAGGCGTGCCGGTCATTACAAATGACATTATTACATAGGCTGAAACACCACTAGCCAGCACCAAGCAGAATGATGGGTTACGTAACAGAGTCGCAGCGGATGCAGGGGTGTTTTCGATTGTCGTAGCCGTTATTTTAGGTGGTTCAAATAAACTTAAGACAGTTGCGGCTGTGCCGATGCAGACTGCGGCCAGCAGAAATGAGCCCTGATAGCCAACCTGCGTTAAATTACTGCCCATGACTGCGAGTTCAGGGCCGACAAAGGCCGCAATAATACCGCCGGCCATCACTACCGAGGCGGCAGTGGCACTGTGCTCAATGGCCACCGACTCCATGGCAATAAAGCGGGTTTGCAGCAGCGCAGTGTTAGTGGTGCCAAGCAGCACTGAGGTCAGGCAGAACATGATGAAGCTTTGCAATTGCAGAGATAATATAGCCAGTGCGCAGCCCAAAATACCTAGCCCCATAAACAGCCATAGGGCTTTTTTTCGCCCCAGAGCTTGCATGCTGCGAGAGACGGGTACCACTGCCAGAGCGGTACCTGAAATCATCAGAGCAATAGGCGCAGTTGCCAGGGCAACCGAGGGAGCTAGATCGGCACCCACTAAACTGCCAACAAGTACCATTAGAGGGATAATAGAGCCCGCTAGGGCGCAACTTAGGCTTAGAATCCAGACGTTTTTAAATCCACTGGTGAACGCTATTTTCATTGGGGTTTCTCAATAGAGGTATGGCTGAGTCGCTACCCGGATAGCCTAGCCTAAAAAGCTCGGCCCCGGCTAGTTGAAATATCGAATCCTGGTAGATTGGTTAAATGTGCTCTAGAAGATCAATGTGATGGCCGTAGTCAAGGCAGTATAGGACCCGATCCATATTGGCAGGCCAAATTTACTATCAGAGCCTGTATTCGTCTCCTAAACTTGAGGTGCCGAGTTATAGATAACTGCTGTATACTTCTGCCGCTAATTCACAGCGAGTTACTTAACCCGGCGCACTTTCATGGTAGAAATCGGAACGTTCAACAAGCTACAGGTTGTTAAGGAAGTAGACTTTGGAGTCTATCTTGATGGCGAAGATCTCGACACCATCCTTTTACCGAAGCGCTATGTGCCTGAGGGTTGTGAGATAGGTGACTGGATTGATGTGTTTCTGTATTTTGATTCCGATGATCTGCTAATTGCTACCACTGAAAAACCCAAGGTTGCGGTAGGTGGTTGTGCAATGCTCACTGTTGTCGATATAAATCACGCTGGGGCCTTTATGGATTGGGGCCTACCCAAGGATTTACTCGTCCCCTACAATGAACAGCAAAAGCCCATGGAAGTCGGTTATTCCTATGTAGTCCATGTATTTCATGACAAAAACTCCGACCGTATAGCCGCATCCACCAAGCTCAATCATCACCTCGATGAGGAGCCTGTCAACTTAGAGCTGCGCCAGAAGGTTGATCTGCTTATTGCTGGCCGCACTGAGTTGGGCTACAAAGCAGTGATAAACAATCGATCTTTGGGACTTATCTTTCGCAGCGATGCCTTCAGGCCACTTAAGATCGGGGAACGGCTACCGGGGTTTATTAAGTCAATACGCGCCGATGGTAAGATTGATCTGTTGATTTCTCAGAGCACATTGCAAGGTGATCACGATCTCGGTGAGCAAATTATTCGGCATCTAGCCGAATCTGGCGGAGAGTCAACTCTTACCGACAAGAGCGACCCAGACGATATATATCGTACCTTTAAGGTGTCAAAAAAGAAGTACAAACAAGCTCTGGGTTCACTCTATAAGGCCAAACGTATCTTGTTAAGCGCCCAGAAAATTCAGCTTATTAATTGAAATAACGGTAGAGTTTTTACCCGTCGGTTGTCGTTTTGTTTCATTTTAAAATGCTTTGAAATGCTACGTTTTGGTGATTAACAGGCCCCACGGTTTGGCCATCCTAGACTACCTGTGCTAACGTACTCCCTTTCATTGGGTGTCTTAGAGGGATTTAAGGCAAATGCAGATGCCGGCTGACAGTCAAACAAACCTTGCGTTTAATAAGTTAAAATTATAAATGGATTTGGTTTTTTAATTTGTATCTCCCCTCCGACGGGAGGACTATCGGTACGTTGTGTAACCAACTCGCTCACTTCGAATCTCTCGAAGGTGAGTAGGAACAAAAAAATTCATTTTTGGGGGCTTTAAATATGTACAGAAATAATAAATTAAGTTTGGCAGTCTCGATTGCCATGGGTGTTTCATTTGCCGGAATGGCGAGCGCTGAGATTGAGGAGGTGCTTGTAACTGCAACCAAAACCTCTGCGAGTACACAGGATATTGCAGTAGCGGTCTCTGCAATTTCTTCAGAAAAGCTCGACCAGATGGGCGTTTCCAACTTTGAAGACTATTTAATTCAACTGCCTGGCGTCTCCGCCGGTGGTAGCGGGCCTGGGCAGAATACAATTTACATTCGTGGTGTTGCATCTACCACGCCTAACCTGACAACAGCTGGTGTTGCGGGTTTAGCACCAAACGTTGCACTTTATCTAGATGAGCAGCCTCTGTCGCAGCCTGGTCGTAACCTTGATGTGTACGCTGCTGACTTGAGCCGTATCGAAGTACTTTCCGGACCACAGGGAACATTGTTCGGAGCAAGCTCACAGGCTGGTACGGTTCGCTTGATCACCAATAAACCTGATCCGTCTGATACCTACGGCCGTGTCAAGATAGGGCTTTCTTCGACATCGGGTGGCGAGTCGAGCGACAGTATAGAGGCCATGTATAATCTACCAGTAAGCGACAATGTGACGTTGCGTGGCGTGGTTTATAGTGATAACCAAGGCGGTTATATCGATAACGTTCATGGAACCCTAAGTGCCATTGAAAGTGCTCGTTGGCGTTCGTCCGGAACGATGCGCTCCAACGGAGTAGCAGTTTCTGATCTTCGCGGTGGTTTCGGGACACAAGGCTATATCGACTCAATTCAGGGCCTTTCATATCAGGAAAACCGTATTCCTATGGATGCGGCCGACCCTGCCAGTTATGCCTTAGTCAATTTTGAAGAGGCAGACAACAGCGCCTTAGTAGAAGATGACTTCAATGACACCACCTACGAAGGTGTTCGATTGGGCGCACTTATTGACCTGAACGAAGATTGGTCTTTACTTCTCGGTTATGGTCATCAGGAATTGGAAACAGAGGGCGTTTTTCAGGCTGACCCCAATCTGGGACCCGATAGTCTATCTGTACAAAGATTTACTCCAGAAAAATTGGACGATTCATTTGATAATGTTAATTGGAAACTTGAGGGCCGCATTGGTGAGTTGGATGTGGTTTATGCTGGCGCCTACACCAAGCGGGAAACTGATCAGGTAGTGGACTACACAGATTATTTGTTTGTAGGCCAATATCTGCCTTACTACATCTGCGATACGACCGTAACCTATCCTGAATATAACTACTACAACACTGGTCTCACCTATGATCCTCAAGGTAACTGCTACTCACCAGCTACTTACGTAACCAGCTACAGTGAGACTGAGGTAAGTACCCACGAGTTAAGGTTTACCACTGATCAGGACAAGGCAATTCGTGCCACTGGTGGTGTCTTCTACAGTGATTTGGAGCTCAAAGAGCGCGTTGACTTCAGCTATCCAAGTGTGCAAAAAGCTAATTTCTATGGACATGACTATGATGGTTGGGGTCCAGTAGAAAACTTTGCGTTTGATAACGACTATGCTTCGCAGTCAGGAGCATTTCCAGTTGATACGGTATTTAGAAATGATATCAAACGTACCGATGAGCAGTTAGGCGTGTTCGGTGAGGTAACATTTGATCTAAATGATGAGTTCGCCCTTACGTTGGGCGCCCGATACTATGACGTGCAAGTCGATATGAAGGGTGATGCCAACGCTGCATTTGGTAACTTCTTCAGAGAGACTGATGTCAACGCGTTTGGTACTAACATCTCGGATCTCTACGATGGCGATGGCGAGTTCACATTTATTTATGACACTCTTAAAGCCACCCATATAACGTTCCAAGAAGGCGTTACATTTGATGAAGTCAAAGCGGCATTAAACGCAGTTGACAGTTACAGTGTTGGTCGAGGCGCGGTTGCCAATGCGCCTAACGCCATCAGTGATGTTGAAATTCAAGGTGTGCTCAACGCACTCAAGGCGCCTGACAAGGCAGAGACAAGCGGCACAATTTTCAAAGCCACTTTAAATTGGACTCCCAGCGAGGATACTCTGTTTTACGGTACCTTCTCTGAAGGATTCCGTCCTGGGTTGTTGAACCGTCCGGGTGGAGCATCGAATGCAGCCGGCTACACAGTACCATTTGAACTTATGACGGACGAGGTTACTAATCTTGAACTCGGCTGGAAGACCGATCTTCTTGAGGGTCAGTTGAGATTCAATGGTAGCCTGTTCTTTGTTGAGATCGATAACTTGCAAACTACGATCTTCGATCCATCGATTGCTAACCTGTTCTTCTCAGATAATGCTGCGAATGCAGAAGTTACCGGTTTGGAAGGGGACTTTATCTGGGCGCCTGACGCTACACCTGGTCTACAGATTAGTGGTGGATTCTCGTTCTTGGATACCGAAATCACAAAGGTTCTGACACCTACTGATGACGTGCGGAAAGGTGATTCTCTGGCCTTTGCTCCAGAGTTCCAAGCTAACTTGCAGGCTCGTTACGAGTGGACTTTGGCATCTGGTATGACTGCTCATGTAATGCCGCACGTAGCACATTCAGATAAGTCTTACAGTGACATCATTCGCATGAACCGCGATGAAATCCAAGGCTGGACCATGGTTGGTCTATCCGCAGGCGTCACGAGTGACATGTGGGGTGTTGAGTTATTCATCGACAACCTGACCGATGAGCGCGCGGAACTATCTAGAAACTATGTCAACGATAGAGAGAGAGTCTCTTATGCAAGGCCTAGAACAACGGGCTTGCGTTTGACCTATAACTTCTGATTGATAGTCGTAAATGTTAAAACTAATATGCCCCTTTCATAGGGGCATATTTTTTTGCCAAGGGAAAATGTTTTGAATCAGCAATACAAGAATGACATTGAGCAGTTAATGCGAAGCAAAGAGTTTGATAAGGCGCTCCAAAGCCTCGCATCTGCATTGCAAGACGATGGGAACAATATCGATGCGCATTACTACAGCGCAGTCTGCCTTAGGTATCTAGGGCGACCAGACGAGGCGCTAGAAACCCTTAAGACACTGCGTAAAATTGCGCCCAACTTTGGCAGGGCGCTTCAGGAGGAGGGTCATGTTCATAAGAGTCGAGGTAATCTAAAACAGGCATTGCATCTCTATACTCGCGCTACCCATGCCAATCCTTCTCTCTCTGGAAGCTGGAGGGGGCAGATTGAGATTTTACTTAAACAGAATCGAGAGGCAGAGGCTCTTCGCCTTAAGCCTCATTTGGAACGCCTTGTTAAAATGCCTCCGCCGCTAATTGCGGTAATGGACTTGATTGCTCAGGGTAAGTTAGCGAATGCGGAGACGCTGTGTCGGGGCTTTCTAAAACAAACCCCCCACCATGTCGAGGCAATGCGGCTTCTGGCCGAGATAGGGATGAAACTGAATATACTTCACGATGCTGAATTTTTATTGGAGAGTGCGTTAAAATTAGAACCCGACAATGAACTCTTGCGCGTTGAATATATCGAGTCTTTGCGTAAGCGGCAAAAAATTGAGGCCGCCCATAAAGAAGTCTTAACACTTTATAATTCAAATCCTGATAACCTTCATTTTGAGTCTTTGTACGCGGTCCTTTGCATGCAAATGGGGCTTTATGAGAAAGCCTTGGAGCTATTTGATAATGTGCTGACCAAAGTGCCTCAAGACCCAGTCACTCTAACCTCAAAGGGACATGCCCTCAAAACTTGTGGTAATACCGACGATGCAATTGCCTCGTATAGGCGCGCCACCGAAAGTAGTAGTGCCTATGGAGAAGCCTGGCATTCACTGGCCAATCTTAAAACTGTTAAACTGGATGACAATGATGTAAGCAAAATGCTCACTCAGATAAATGGCGACGACCTCAAGTTTATGGATAGGGTTTACATCAACTTTTCACTCGGTAAAGCATTTGAAGATGCCGAAGATTTCGATAGAGCCTTTTTCCATTATGAGGCGGGTAATAAGTCTAAAAAAGCTCAGAGTCGCTATGTTGCGGAAGAGATGACTGATGAATTTGAGCAGCAAAAAAATCTTTTCAGCGACAAGTTTATTAAAAGTTTAATTGGCTGTGGCCACGGTGCGGCTGACCCTATTTTTATCGTCGGATTACCCCGGGCCGGATCGACTTTGCTCGAACAAATACTCTCGTCTCACAGTCAGGTAGACGGCACCCTTGAATTGCCCAATGTATTGGCTCTGGTCAACGATCTACGCAGAGGGGGCAATATGACCGGGGATAATCTCTACCCGGGAATCTTAGAGACCCTCGACGCTGAAAAATACGCTGAGTTTGGCCAAGCCTTTATCAATGATACTCAGGTGCATCGTCAGGGGGCCCCATTCTTTATCGATAAGATGCCCAATAATTTCAGGCATATTGGACTGATTAAGCTAATGCTTCCCAATGCCAAGATTATTGATGCAAGGCGTCACCCCATGGGATGTTGTTTCAGTGGTTTTAAGCAGTTATTTGCGGAGGGACAGGCTTTTAGCTACGACCTTGCTGACATTGGCCATTATTTTCGTGATTACCAGTCCCTGATGGACTTCTGGCAAGGAGCATTTCCCGGCCAGATATTGCATGTTCAGTATGAAGACGTGGTCAATGATTTTGAAGCTCAGGTGCGCCGTATACTTGACTACTGCGGCTTACCCTTTGAGGAGGCCTGTTTAAGCTTTTATAAAACCGAGCGAGCCGTCCGAACTCCGTCCTCAGAACAGGTACGCCAACCAATATATCGAGGGGGCATTGATCAGTGGCGGAACTTTGAGTCTCATTTAAGTCCGCTTAAAGAGGCGCTGGGATCGGTACTTGACCGATACCCGAATTAATAATAAAAAACATTACTAGAATGGCAGGGAAAAAATGTGTCTGATTTAAAAATGACTGAGGCTGAAATTCAGCAACTGGTGGCTGACTGTTTAGTAGCCAATGGCTGTAACCAAGAAAATGCTGCTGCACTGGGCCGCACTATTGCCTCTGCGGAGCGTGATGGCAGTGCCTCTCATGGTTTATTTAGAATGCCCGGCTACATTGCTTCACTGCGCAGTGGTAAGGTCAATGGCAATGCTGTGCCTAAAGTCACCCGCATCTCGCCTGCAGTGGTCAAAGTAGATGGTGATCACGGCTATGCACCACTGGCACTTGAAAAGGGTCGTGAAGCCTTGATAGAAGCCGCCCGTGAAAATGGTATTGCCGCTATGGCGCTAGTTAATGTACATCACTTTGCGGCGCTCTGGGTTGAGGTAGAACCTATTGCCGAGGCGGGTTTGGCGGCAATGGCTTTTACTACCTATAAGCCCGCCGTGGTGCCCGCTGGTGCTAGAACCCCATTATTTGGAACCAATCCGATGTGCTTTGGCTGGCCCCGTGGAGATAAACCACCTCTGGTCTTTGATCAGGCCTCGGCCTCTATGGCCCGTGGTGAGGTTATGATTGCCGCACGTGACGGTCATGCCGTACCTCTGGGGACTGGCGTTGATGCCGAGGGCAATTCCACCACAGATGCACAAAAGATTATCGATGGTGGCGCGCTGCTTCCTTTTGGTGGCCACAAGGGCTCGACCATTGCCATGATGATTGAATTGCTGGTAGCAGGTCTTACTGGCATGGACTTTAGCTACGAGGCGCAGAAAAATGATAACAACGATGGTGGTCCGCCTAATGGTGGTGAGTTTATGCTGGCCATAGACCCCAATCGATTTGGTGATGCGGAGAACTGGTTAAGTCATTCTGAGGCGTTTTTAGAGTGTTTAGCCGGTATGGAAGGTGCTCATATGCCCGGTAACCGGCGCTATGCCAACAGAGCCAAGTCCGCAAGTGATGGCATAAGTATTGCTGAAAACGTTCATGCTAGCTGTCTTGAGTTTATTAAAACCGCGAGGTAGGCACTTAACTGTTTCTTAAAGAACGGTTAGACCGAACTTTTTTACCTGCTGAGGTGTTTCTCGAACTATGGTTTCTATCATTGCCTCAGCAGCGGGTGAGAGGGTTAAGCCCTTGCGCGTAATAAGATAGATATTGCGGCTTTCCGTTGGTGCCAGAGGTCGTGATATCAGCTCATCGCTGGATGCAGGAATTGCTAGGGAGGGTAGTATGGATACCCCAAGGTTTGATCTCAGCATAGCCACCAGTGTGGTAATGTTGGGAAAATCAAACTTTGACTGTCCGGCTTCTCGGCGGGTTCTCAATGCTCTGGTTACGCTGGTGTCGAGAAAGGTAACATTATCCAGCTGTTCCCAGTGCACGGGGTTGGCGGTTTTTGCCAACTCATGATCACGATGGCAGATTAGTTGTAGTTTGTCGGCAAATAATGGGGTGAAATCCAGTACCTTGTTGGGCTTCCAGATACTGCCGATACCAAAGTCCACCTCATTGCGCTCGACTCTGTGTTGCACACCGCGAGAACTATCGTCATCGAGGTGAAGATTAATACCTGGAAATTCTGTGGAAAAGGTTTTGATGATAGCCGGTAACAGATTGGTTGCGACTGAGGGTACAACGGCCATACTTACATGACCAATGCGGCGCTCTGAGGTTGCCCTAAGATCATAGATTGCGCTGTCGAAGTCGCGCACTAGGCGCTCGGCAATAGGCAGGAAATTTTCACCCTCGACCGTAGTACTTACACTGCGTGTGGTGCGCTCGATAAGTTTCAAGCCAATAAACTCTTCCAATTGTTTTACGGCGAGAGTAATGGCCGGTTGGGTACGCGAGAGAATTTCTGCTGCACGATTAAAGCTACCTTGTTGGGCGACCACAATAAAGGTTCTTAGGTGCCTGAGGGTTACATTTAAGTATCTGATAAAAAAACCTTTTTTTTTTATTTTTTTATAAATTTATATCCAAACGGAAATAAATTAATTACGCTTATAAATGTATATAAATTATTGATTAGATTTATAGCTGGTTAGATTGAAAAATAGAAGACTACAGGGCGCGTTTAGGTAATAACAGGCCGCTAAAAGTGGTATCAACCAGTAATTTTTAAAGGGGAGTGACAATGGGTCAAACAACGTTCCAAAACTATATCAATGGCCAGTGGGTGGGCAGTTCAACTGCCATAGAAAATATTAACCCATCAGATACTAGTGATGTAGTAGGGCACTACGCTAAGGGCTCTTCGGAGGACTGCCTTGCAGCTATTGAGGCTGCTAATGTCGCCTTTGATGACTGGTCACAAAGCGGCCTAGAGCAGCGCAAGCAGGTGCTGGATTTTATTGGTGCTGAGCTTATTGCTCGCAGTGGTGAAATTGGCGAAATTCTTGCTCGAGAAGAGGGTAAAACTCGCGTTGAAGGTGTTGGCGAAGTCTACCGCTCTGGCCAGTTCTTCCAATACTACGGCGCCGAAGCGCTGCGTCTGATGGGTGAAAATACTCAGTCTGTGCGGCCCGGTGTTGATGTAGAAGTCCATCGTGAAGCGTTGGGGGTTATTGGTATTGTCACACCATGGAATTTCCCTATGGCGGTAGCTGCATGGAAAGTTGCTCCGGCTCT
>Ga0233444_10003115_pt1 | contig 16740 bp, 16 predicted proteins | sample SI_124_October20_6_FD_182792 | JGI IMG/M metagenome (GOLD analysis project Ga0233444, IMG submission 182792) | Seawater microbial communities from Saanich Inlet, British Columbia, Canada - SI_124_October2016_10_MG | ecosystem: Environmental > Aquatic > Marine > Inlet | place: Canada: British...
TGTTAAAACCAATAATAGAGCAAGCAGATATTCGATTATTTTTTTCAATTTTTCATTTTTTATAAATTTTCTTAATCCACTACCGAATAAGACCCATAAACTTATAGTTGGAAAACAAATTACAGCAGCTGTTATAGTAACAAAAAGAACTCCTACAAAAATATTTTCTTCGCTTGGAAAAAAACCAGAAGCAACAGCAATAGCTATAGACCAAGCTTTAGGATTTATAAATTGAAATAAAGATGCTTCATAAAATTTAAGTGGTCTACCAGCTTCCTTCTGAATCAAACTAAATGAACCAATCATTTTCCATCCCAAATAAAGCAAGTATGCAAAACATAAAAATTTCATATAAAATTGAACTTGCGGGTAAATTAAAAAAAGATTGGCCAAACCAAAACATGTCAAACCAATTTGAAATACATGACCCAATGAAATTCCTATTAAGTGCGGAAGAGTTTTTGTAAAACCGAATTTCATTCCTGAAGCTGTCAGCATGGCATTATTAGGTCCTGGAGTAAAAAACATTGTAAAATAAAAAGCAGCTAGCGCAGAAAATAAAGTAAAATTAATCATAAATATTTTTCTATAATTTTTTTAAAATTAACAAAGTCTTTGATAAGTACATTGTGTTTTATCTCATTAGTAGTTTTTTCTGTATATCCATTCTCCACTAAAACAAAAGGTAGTTTTGCATTACTAGCAGACATTGCATCTACCTCACTGTCACCGACCATTATTGTTTTGTTTAAATCACCTCCAATAATTTCCACTACATTAGTCAGATGTCTAGGGTCAGGTTTATTAAATTCAAAAGTATCTGAACCAGCTGTGTATTCAAAATATTCATCCATATTAAGTTTTTTTAAAAGATCGATAGCAAGTCTTTCTTGTTTGTTTGTACAAACAGCCATCGAAATATTTTTAGATTTTGCCCATTTTAAAAAATCTAGAATTCCAGTAATTGGTTGACTTTTTTTATCAATATTTTTTGAATAAAAATCTAAAAATTCTTTTGTCATTTTCTTTTTTAATTTTTCATCTTCTATCTCTTTTTTAAAAGATCTTTGCATCATTACCCATGCACCTTTTCCTGCTAAAGATTTTATATCAGACATTTCTTTTTCTTCATGGCCAAATTTTTTCATAACATGATTATGTGCAGCCATTAAATCAGGCGCTGTATCTACCAATGTTCCGTCTAAATCAAAAAGAATTGTGTAAATTTGAGTCATTTTATAAAGTATTAAAAAGAAATATTTTGTGACTTATTTCAAACGTATTATTAATGTAAAGAGAAATTTTTATGAATACAAATAATAAATTAAAGAAAGCTAATGCTTACAGACTTTCTCAAGAAATTCTTCGTAACAAAGCTCTATCAAACGGAGTAAATTTAATTGCTCCAGAAACTATTTTCTTATCTAACGATACAACTTTTGGAAAAAACGTAACTATTGAACCCTATGTTGTTATAGGCTCGAAGGTAAAAATTGGTGACAATTCATATATAAAATCATTCACTCATATAGAAGGAAGCATAATAGAAAAAAATGTTATCATTGGACCTTACGCAAGGTTGAGAGCAGGCTCGATTTTAAAATCTAATACTAAAATTGGAAACTTTGTAGAAACTAAAAAGTCAAATATTGGTGAAAACTCAAAAGTAAATCATCTTTCATATATTGGAGATACAGTAATCGGAAAAAATTCAAATATTGGAGCAGGGACTATTACTTGTAATTATGACGGTGATAAAAAAACTAAAACTAAAATATCGGATAATGTTTTTGTGGGATCTAATTCATCACTCGTTGCACCAGTAAAGTTAGAGAAAAATTCTACAATCGGAGCTGGATCAGTAATTACAAAAAATGTAAAAAAAAATTCATTAGCCATGACAAGAGCAGCCCAAATTGATATTAAAAATTATAAAAGAAAAAAGAAAAAATAATGTGTGGAATAATAGGAATAGCAAGTAGCAAACCAGTATCAATGAATATTATTAATTCATTAAAAAGATTAGAATATAGAGGTTATGATTCAGCCGGACTAGCCACACTAACTAACAATGAAATTAATGAAAAAAAATGTTCTGGAAGAGTTGAGGAATTAGAAAAAATATTATTTAAAACACCTTCAGATGGCAATATTGGCATAGGACATGTCAGATGGGCCACACATGGCATACCAAATGTTGTGAATGCGCATCCACATTCTTCTGAGATTGTATCTGTTGTACACAATGGAATTATTGAAAATTCAGATGAAATTAAAAAAATTCTTGAATCAAAAGGCCTAAGTTTTAAATCACAAACTGATACAGAAGTTATTACTTTATTGATAACAGAATCTTTAAAAGAAAATTCACCTTTGGATTCTGTTTTTAAAACTTTAAAAAAATTAAAAGGTAGTTTCGCGCTTGGTATAATTTTCAAAAATCATAATAATATTATTGTAGGGGCTAGGCGAGGCAGCCCTTTAGCAGTTGGTTACTCTAATGAAGAAAACTATCTTGGTTCAGACTCTTACGCTCTCAAATCAATGACAAATAAAATTTCTTATTTAGATGATGGTGATTTATGTATTTTGTCAAAAGATGCTATTGAATTTTATGATGTAAATAAAAATAAAATAAATAAAAAGATTCATATTTTATCAAATGATGAAAACTTAAGTGATAAAGGTGATTATAAAAATTTTATGTCTAAAGAAATTTTTGAACAACCAAATACAGTAAAAAGCTGCATAAATGAGTATGTAGATGTATTAAAAAAAGATATTAATATTTATAATTTTCCAATTGAGCCAAAAAATATAAATAAAATTATATTGATAGGATGTGGAACAGCATATCATTCTTGCTTAGTTGCTAAATATTGGTTTGAAGAACTTACAAGCATTGATGTTGAAGCAGATATAGCGTCTGAATTTAGATATAGAAAAGTTAGATTTAATAAGAACAATTTATATGTATTTGTTTCTCAATCAGGAGAAACAGCTGATACAGCTGCAGCATTAGATATTTGTAAAAAAAATAATGTTAAAACTTGTTCTGTTGTAAATGTTGTAGAAAGTACTATTGCAAGAAATGCTGATTGGGTTTTGCCAATTCACGCTGGTCCAGAAATTGGCGTTGCTTCAACAAAAGCTTTTCTAGGACAGATGTTAGTTCTTTATATTTTATGTTTAAAAATTTCTCACATCAGAAAAGATCTTGCTGAAAACAAGTATCAAGAAAGTATAAGAAATTTGAAAGCGCTACCTGAGGCTCTTAAAGAATGTTTAAAAATAGAAAATAATATTCAAGTTATGGCTAAAGAATTTCTTGATGCAAAAGGATCAATGTTTTTAGGCAGAGGGTTATCTTATCCGATAGCTTTAGAAGGAGCTTTAAAATTAAAAGAGTTATCCTATTTACATGCAGAAGGTTATCCAGCAGGTGAAATGAAACATGGACCTTTGGCATTGATTGAAGAAGGTCTACCTGTAATTGTGATAGCACCCAAAGATAAATATTTTGAAAAAACTCTTTCTAATATGCAAGAAGTTATAGCTAGAGGGGGGAAAATTTTATTTATTACCAATAACAAAAAAGAGTTGATAAATGAAAATATTCGTTTTGGAGTGAGAGTGCCAATACTGGATGATTTTCTTTCTCCCATATTAATGAGTATTCCATTACAGCTTTTGGCTTATCATGTAGCATTATTAAAAAATTGTGACATTGATAAACCTAGAAATTTGGCGAAATCTGTCACAGTTGAGTAAATTTTTTTAAAATCTCTTTTAAAATTAGTTTTTATAATCTATACATATTCCAGGTTGAATATGAAAAAATGGAACTTAAATAGTTGGAATAATTATCAAGCTAAACACTTGCCTGAGTATCAAGACAAGAAAGAATTAGATTTAGTATTAAGTAAAATAAAAAACTATCCACCATTGGTTTTTGCAGGTGAAACTCGTTCATTAAAAAAATCGTTAGCCCAAGTTGTTGAAGGTAAGGCTTTTTTATTACAAGGTGGTGATTGTGCTGAAAGTTTTGCTGAATTCCACCCAGATAATATTAGAGATACACTTAAAGCAATTTTACAAATGTCTTTAGTTTTAACTTACTCTGCATCAATGCCAGTTGTAAAATTAGGTAGGATAGCTGGTCAATTTTCAAAACCAAGAAGCTCACCGATTGAAAAAAAAGGTGATAAAGAATTACCAAGTTATTTAGGTGACAATATTAACGGTACAGAATTTACTGAAAGTGCAAGAATTCCTGACCCAAAAAGATTGTTTAGAGCTTATTCTCAATCAGCTTCTACATTAAATTTAATTAGAGCTTTTTCGCAAGGAGGGTTTGCAGATTTGAGACAAGTAAATTTATGGAATTTAGGTTTTATAAACGAAAAAACTAAAGGTAAATATAAAGAAATAGAAGATAAGATCAGCGACGCATTATCTTTTATGGAGGCTTGTGGAATTAATCCAGATACAAATAGAAGGTTAAGAACAGTTAATTTTTATACATCACATGAAGCTTTGTTATTGCCTTTCGAAGAAGCAATGACAAGAGTTGACTCAACTACAGGAGAATATCATGATACTTCTGCCCATTTTGTTTGGATAGGAGACAGAACTAGACAACCAGATGGTGCTCATGTTGAGTTCTGTAGAGGTATTAAAAATCCTTTAGGTATAAAATGTGGACCTACATTGCAACCTGAAGAATTAATAGAACTTTGTAATATTCTTAATCCAGAAAATGAAGCAGGTAAAATTACATTGATATCTAGATTTGGAGCTAGTAAAGCAGAAGAATTTTTACCAAAATTAATTAGAGCTGTTAAAAAAGAAGGGTTAAATGTTATATGGTCTTGTGACCCCATGCATGGAAATACAATAAAAGCTTCTAGTGGTTTTAAAACAAGACCATTTGATAATGTTTTACAAGAAGTAAAAAATGTTTTTGGAATACATCAAAGTGAAGGTAGTTACGCAGGTGGTTTACATATTGAAATGACTGGTCAAGATGTAACTGAATGCACAGGTGGAGCGCAACAAATTTCAGATGAGGATTTGTCGAATAGATACAGAACTCATTGTGACCCGAGATTAAATGCCTCACAAGCCTTAGAATTAGCATTCTTAATTTCTGATGAAATAAAGAAAAATTCTAATTACTCAAAAAATATTATTAAAGCAGCATCTTAATAATTATTATATAATTATTAAGATAGAATCCTGAAAAAGGATTTTAATTGATTATTGATTATGAATGCAGAAAAAAGAGCTAAAATTATTAAAGATTGGATCGCCAATTATTGTAAAAATACTTCGTTTGAACCTAAGTCTTTAGTAATAGGTGTATCAGGCGGTATAGACTCATCAGTAGTGAGCACCTTATGTGCATTAACTGGGATAAAAACTATAATTTTAAGTATGCCTATTAAACAGATAAAGTCCCAACATGACTTAAGCATCAAGCATGGAGAATGGTTAAAATCTAAATATAATAATGTTGAACACAAATTGATTGAATTAGAAAAAATGTTTGACTCATTTGAAAAAACTTTAAATAATTTTAATAATGAGCACGGATTTGCTAATTCAAGAGCGAGATTAAGAATGACAACATTATATCAGGTAGCAGCATCAAACTCTGGTATTGTTGTTGGAACTGGAAACAAAGTGGAAGACTTTGGTGTAGGTTTTTATACAAAATATGGAGATGGTGGAGTTGACATTTCTCCTATTGCCGACTGTACTAAAACTCAAGTTTGGGAATTAGGAAAGCATCTTGGTATTCTTAAAGAAATAATAGAAGCCGAACCTACTGACGGTTTATGGAATGATGGAAGAAATGACAAAGATCAATTGGGTATGACTTACGCAGAGATAGAAGAAGTAATGGAAAATAAAAACCATTCTAATTATAAAAAATATTTAGAAATCAGAAAAAAAAATCTTCATAAAATGAAACCCATTCCTGTTTGTAAATTTGATGACTTATAATTTAAAATTAACAAATTCTTTAACAAGAAAAAAAGAATTATTTAAACCACTAAACCCAGATAAAATTACAATGTACGCATGCGGACCAACTGTATACGACAATCCTCACGTAGGAAATGCAAGAACGTTAGTTGTATTTGACATTCTATACAGGCTGTTAAAAATAATTTACGGCAAAGTGAATTACGTAAGAAATATTACTGATGTAGATGATAAAATAATTGAAGCTTCAAAAAAAAATAATAAAACTATTAAAGAAATTACTGACAGAATTACAAATATTTTTCATGAAGATTGTAAATCTCTAAATTGCGAATTACCAACAAACGAACCTAAAGCTACTGAACATATTAAAGAAATGATTGCCATGACAAAGTCCTTACTTGAAAAGAATTTTGCATATGAAAAAAAAGGACATGTTTATTTTTCAGTAGCTAATTTTAAAGAGTATGGAAAACTTTCTAATAAAAATTTAGAAGAACTTAAATCAGGCTCCAGAATAGAAGTCTCAAAATTAAAAAAAAATCCCATAGATTTTGTATTATGGAAGCCTTCTGAAAAACAAGATCCTGGTTGGGAGTCCCCATGGGGTAGAGGTAGACCAGGATGGCATTTAGAGTGTTCAGTTATGAGTGAAAAATATTTAGGAAAAAATTTTGATATTCATGGTGGAGGACTCGATTTAATTTTTCCTCATCATGAAAACGAAATTGCTCAATCTTGTAGCAATAATTCAACGAAACATTTTGCAAAATATTGGGTTCATAACGGATTTGTAACTATTAACAAAGAAAAAATGTCTAAATCTTTGGGAAATGTTATTACAATTTCAAAAGCAGTTGAAAAATACTCAGGTCAAGTTGTAAGATTAGCGTTGTTAAGTGCTCACTATAGCCAGCCTCTTGATTGGAACGATGAGTTGCTTGAAAATCAAAAAGCAACAATTGAAAAATGGTATAAAATTTATGAAGAATATAAGGAAGAGAATATTTTAGATGTAGCGGAAAGCTTATTAGATGATTTAAACACACCTGGTTTTATTGCTAAAATTCATGAACTATACAATAGTGCCACAAAAGGTGATGAAAAAAGCAAAACTTTGTTTAATAATGCCTGTAGGCTACTTGGTTTGTTTAATGTTAATAAAAATAAATGGGAAGAATTTAAAAAATTAAATACAGATATTTCAAAAGAATTTATTGCAAAAAAAATTAATGAAAGAGATCAGGCTAAAAAAAATAAAGATTTTAATCTTGCTGATAAAATTAGAAATGAACTATTAAGTAAAGGAATTATAATTGAAGATTTAAAAGATAAAACAGTTTGGAAATTTAAATGAACAAAGATAAAATTTATATATTTGATACAACGCTTAGAGATGGTGCTCAAACTGAGGGAGTAGATTTTACCGTCGAGGATAAAAACAAAATAGCAAATGTTTTGTCAGAAATTGGTGTAGATTATATTGAAGGAGGTTGGCCAGGGGCCAATCCAGTAGATACAGAATTTTTTTCTAATTCTCCTAAATTGAATAAAAGTACTTTTACTGCTTTCGGAATGACAAAGAAAAATGGAAGAAGCGTTGAAAATGATCCAAGTTTATCTTCCTTGATTAATGCTGATTGTCCTGCAGTTTGTGTTGTAGGTAAGGCATGGGACTTTCACGTAGAGGTAGCTTTAGGAATTAAAAATGAAGAAAATTTAAAGAATATAAAAGAAACTGCCATGCATTTTGTTAAAAATAAAAAAGAATTTTTATTTGATGCTGAACATTTTTTTGATGGATATAAATCAAATCCTAGATATGCATTAGATTGTTTAAAACAAGCGTATGACTCCGGTGCAAGATGGATAGTGCTTTGCGATACTAATGGCGGCACTCTTCCTCATGAAATAGGTAAGATCGTCTCTGAAGTATCAAAGATAATACCTGGGAAAAATTTAGGTATTCATGCACATAATGACACAGAAAATGCTGTTGCTAATTCCTTGGCTGCGATAGAAGCTGGCGCAAGACAAATCCAAGGAACTATTAATGGATTGGGTGAAAGATGTGGTAACGCAAATTTAATGTCAATTATTCCTTCGCTATTTTTAAAAAAGTCATTAAGTGATAAATATGAAATTAATATTAACAAAGATAAACTTTCTTCGCTTACCGAATGCTCAAGACTTCTTGATGAAATTTTAAATAGAAAGCCTAATAAAAGTATGGCTTATGTAGGGGCCTCTGCCTTTTCTCATAAAGGAGGATTACATGTCTCAGCTGTTAAAAAAGATCCAAAAACTTACGAACACGTTGATCCGAAATTAATAGGAAATCATAGAAATATTATTGTTTCAAACCAAGCTGGTAGAGCAAATATTTTATCTCGATTAGAACAGTATGGAATTAAAATTGATTCTAAAGATCCAAAAGTACAAAAAATTTTAGACGAAGTTAAAGATAGAGAATTTAGTGGGTATTCTTATGATGGAGCCGATGCTTCCTTTGAATTACTTGCTAATAGGCTATTAGGTAAAGTTCCCGAATATTTAAAAGTTAAAAGTTATAATGTTAGCGTAGATAAAGCAGATAAAATTACTACTAAAGCTAACGTTGTTTTTCAAATTGATGGGAAAAATATTGAATGTGTTGGTGAAGGTAATGGTCCTGTAAATGCATTAGACAATGCAATTAGATCTAATTTTAAAAAAGTTGAGAAATATTACAATTTTTTTTCTGATTTAAAGTTATTAGATTATAAAGTAAGAATTTTAAACACTGGCACTGAGGCAACTACACGTGTATTAATAGAAAGCACGGACAAAACTGGTGTTAGCTGGTTTACAATCGGCGTCTCGCCAAATATTATTGAAGCTTCATTTAAAGCTTTAATAGATAGTTTGGATTATAAACTTTTTAAAGAAAAAGCTCCTGCTAATTTAAATGAAAAATAAGTTTGGTTTTATATTAGTGAAGCCACAACTGGGTGAAAATATTGGAGCTAGCGCACGATCGTTAAAAAATTTTGGTTTTTCAAAATTAAATATAGTTTCTCCAAAACAAGGTTGGCCAAATTCAAAAGCAAAAGCTACATCAGTCGGAGCATATGATTTAGTGAGTAAAGCAAAAATTTTTGATAATACTCATAATGCTATCGCGAATTATGATATTGTTGTCTCTTTAAGTGCCAGGAGAAGAGATATTAATAAAAAGCATATTTCCATGAATCAATTTCTAAAAATTATAAAAATTAAAAAAAATTCAAAATTTGGTTTAATGTTTGGCCCTGAAGCTTCAGGTTTATCAAATAAGGACTTATCTTTATCTAATTACGTATTACAAATTCCGACATCAAACAAATTTAAATCATTAAATTTATCACATTCTTTAACTATTATTTGTTATGAAATTTTTAAGTTAATGAATTATAAGATATTTAAAAAAAAAACTAAAAATTTAAAAATTTCACCTAAAAATAAGATTTCCTCACTTATTTTTCTTTTGGAAAAGTTGCTTGATAAAAAAGGTTTTTTCAATCCTGCTGAAAAAAAACAGTCTATGTTAATGAATATCAACAACCTTTTTTACAGATTAGAGCCTAATGACAAAGAAGTAAGGATTTTAGCCAGTATTATAAGCTCTTTAAGTAAAAAAAATACTAACCATAATTGACAATTAGTATGGAAACCTTATAAACACACATCATTAGAATATGACAAAAAGACTAAAATCTAAACATAAAGTCGATCGAAGATTAAAAGCTAATCTTTGGGGCAGACCTAAAAGTCCTTTTAATTCTAGAGCCTACCCACCTGGTCAACATGGTCAGAATAAAAGAGGTAAGCCCACAGATTATGGAATTCAATTACAAGCTAAACAAAAACTTAAAGCTTACTATGGGAATATTAACGAGAGACAATTTAGAAATATTTACAGAAAAGCACTTGCTAAAAGAGGCGATACTACAGAAAATTTAATAGCTTTACTTGAAAGCAGATTGGATACAGTTATTTATAGAGCTAAATTTGCAACTACTGTTTTTTCTGCAAGACAAATAATCAACCATGGTCACATAAGAGTGAATAAAAAAAGAGTAAATATCTCTAGCTATCTAGTTAAAGATACAGATTTAATTGAGGTTAGAGAAAAATCAAAAAAACTTACTTTCATAGACGGTGCACTACAAAGCAAAGAAAGAGAAGTTCCTGAATATATTCAGTTAGACAATAAAAATAAAACTGCAAAACTTATAAGAGTACCAAAATTTTCTGAAGTTCCGTACCCTGTAATAATGGAACCGAGTCTTGTAATTGAATATTATTCTAGATAAAAAATTAAATTATTTTATTTTTTTCTAATAAAGATTTAAGCTCACCTTTTTCAAACATTTCTTTCACGATATCACAACCACCTATAAAATCACCTTTTATATAAAGTTGAGGTATCGTAGGCCAATCACTAAATTCTTTTATTCCCTGTCTTAAGTTTTCATCTTCTAAAATATTAATGCCTTTAAAATTTATCTTTAAATGTTTTAAAACATTTGAAATTGCCATCGAAAAACCACACTGAGGAGAGTCAGGTGTTCCCTTCATGAATAAACAAACATCATTATTATTAATTAAATCTTCTATTTTTGTTTTAATTTCCATTATTTTTCCTCTGTAGTTATTGATAATGCATGCAATTCATTTCCCATTTTTCCTTTAAGAGATTTATATACTAATTTATGTTGTTCAATTTTATTTAAACCACAAAACATTTTAGATTTAATGATAGCTGCATAGTGATTATTATCACCCATGAGATCTTTTATTTCAATAGATGCATCAGGTATTGAATCCATTATTAGTTTTTTTATATCTTCCACAGGTAAAGCCATTAGTAATTGTTATACCATTGGTTGTTGATTTTATACAGATCTTTAATATCAATTTTCATTAAATCATTAATTTCGAAAAAATTTTTTTGTGTAAAACCTATATCTTCAAAAAAAATATTGTTATTTTTTAGGATTTTCTCAACTTTTATGACATTTTTTTCATCGATTTCTAGAATATATCTGCTTTGATCTTCACCAAAAAAATATTTAAACGAATTTGTTAATTCCTTTGGTTTATTAATTTTAGCACCAAAACTAGAATTTATCGACATTTCAGCCAAAGCAACTAACAAGCCACCACTTGAAACATCGTGAACCGAATTTACTAATTCATTTTTTATTATCTCTAGAACACTTTCGCCATTATTTTTTTCATTTAGTAAATTTACTTCAGGTGGCGAACCTTCAGATATTGAAAATATTTCTTCATAAAAAACGCTTTGTTCTAAATGTCCAAAAGTTTTACCTATTAAAAGCAAGTGACTATTATCTTTTTTAAATTGATGGCCAGTAGGTTTTTTTAAATGATTTATCAACCCAACACCTCCAATTACTGGGGTCGGTGAAATATTTTTTTTATTTGTTCCGTTATAAAATGATACATTTCCTGAAACAACAGGGTAATTTAAAAATTCACAAGCTTCTTTAATTCCTTGTAAGCTTTCAGCAAACTCACCCATTACTTCTGGGTTTTCGGGATTACCAAAATTTAAACAATTTGTGATAGCTATTGGTTTGGCACCAACTGAAATTAAATTTCTCCAGTTTTCACATACAATTTGCTTTCCACCTGTAAGAGGGTGTGCTTTACAATAATTTGCAGATGAGTCCACAGAAACAGCTATTGCTTTATCTTTGCCATGAATTCTTATTATTGCAGAGTCTGATCCTGAGGGTTGAACTGTATCGCACATAACCATTTGGTCAAATTGATTTGTAATCCAATTTTTATTAGAATGATTTGCTGAAGACAGTATTTTAATTAAAGCATCTTCAATTTTAATTTTTTTTAATTTTTTAAAATCAATCTTTCTATCAGGTAACTTTTTTTTAGTCCATTTTCTGTCATAAATTGGTGCTTTAGATGCTAATGCATCAATAGGAATTTCTCCTTCAATTTTATTATTGTATTTAAGAGTTAATTTATTTGAATTTGTAGTTTTACCTATTACTACAAAATCAAGGTCCCATTTTTTAAAAATTTCTTTTGCATGTTTTTCTTTTCCATCCTCAAGAATAATTAACATTCTTTCCTGACTTTCAGAAAGCATCATTTCATATGGAGTCATATTTTCTTCTCTACACGGAATTTTATCTAAATGAAGTTCAATTCCCAAATCACCTTTTGAGGCCATTTCAACACTAGATGAAGTAAGTCCGGCAGCTCCCATATCTTGAATTGAAATAATTGAATTGTCTTTCATTAATTCCAAACAAGCTTCCATTAATAATTTTTCTGTAAAAGGATCACCAACCTGAACTGTTGGTTTTTTTTCTTCAGAATTTTCATCAAACTCCGCTGATGCCATAGATGCGCCATGTATGCCATCACGTCCAGTTTTAGAACCAACATATACAACAGATTTATTTACACCTTTAGCTTTTGAATAAAAAATTTTATCTTTTTTTGCATGCCCAACTGCCATGGCATTAACTAAAATATTTTCATTATATGTGCTATTAAATTTTGTTTCTCCTGCAACAGTTGGAATTCCAATACAATTACCATATCCACCAATTCCAGAAACAACTCCATTAAGTAGACTTTTAGTTTTAAAATGACTCGGTGAACCAAAATGAATAGAATTTAAAAGAGCAATAGGTCTTGCACCCATAGTAAAAACATCTCTTAATATGCCCCCTACACCAGTTGCTGCTCCCTGGTAGGGCTCAATATATGAAGGGTGATTGTGACTTTCGATTTTAAAAATTATCGCATCGTCATCACCAATATCAATTACACCAGCGTTCTCTCCCGGGCCCTGTATAACTTGCTTACCTTTTGTAGGTAAATTTTTAAGATGAATTCTCGAAGATTTGTAAGAACAATGTTCATTCCACATTGCTGAAAAAATTCCAAGTTCTAATAAATTAGGCTCTCTTTTTAGGAGTTTTTTTATATTTGAGTATTCTTCTAATTTTAAACCGTGTTTTTCTACAACTTTATCAGTAATTTTCATTTTTATTTTTTAATTTAGTAAACTTGAAAATAAATTTATTCCATCAGTATTTGAAATTAATTTATCAACCATTCTCTCGGGATGAGGCATCATACCTAAAATATTTTTTTTAGAATTATATATTCCAGCTATATTTTCAATAGAACCATTCGGATTTGATTTTTCATCAATGTTACCTTTTTTATCAGAATACTTAAATGCAATTAAGTTCTCATTTTTTAATTCTTCAAGATGAACGGCATTTGTAAAATAATTACCTTCATTATGAGCAATATTTATTCTCAAAATTTGCTCTTCACTATACTTGTTTGTAAATTTTGTTTTATTATTAGTTACTTTAATATGCACATCTTTATTAATAAATTTAAGATTTTTATTTCTTAATAAAACTCCTTTAAGTAAACCAGTCTCTGTTAAAATTTGAAATCCATTACAAATTCCTAGAATTAGACATCCATTATTAGCAGCTTTAATAACTTCATTTACTATTAATGATTTTCCTGCAATAGCTCCAGATCTTAAATAATCTCCATAAGAAAAACCCCCTGGAATAACTATTAAATCAGATTTAGGTAATTTAGTCTCTTTGTGCCAAATCATCTTATTTTTAAACTGCATTTTTTCTAATGCAGAAGCAATATCTCGATCACAATTTGAACCAGGAAAAACAATAACTGATGAATTCATTAAATTTTATTTATTTTATAATCTTCAATAATTAGGTTGGCTAGAAGTTTTCTACACATATCATCAACTTTTTTTTCAGCTTTTTTTTGATCAATATCGCTCATTTCAATTTCAAAATATTTTCCTTGTCTTACATTTTTTAGATTATCCATACCCAGGTCTTGCAAGGTATTTTGAACAACCTTACCCTGAGGATCTAGTACATCGCGTTTTAAGGTAACTATTACTGAAAATTTCAATTTACTTTTTTTTAAATTTTATTGAAGTTGTTTTGCCGAAATTAACTTCACTTATATTTGTTTCCTCAGGCATAATACCCAATCTTCTTGCAACTTCTTGATAGCCTTGAATAACATTTCCTAGATCATTTCTGAATCTATCTTTATCTAGTTTTTTTTCTGTTTTGGAGTCCCAAAGTCTACATGTATCAGGACTGATTTCATCTGCTAGCACAATTTCTTTTTCTTCATTATCTTTATTCCATATTTTTCCATACTCAATCTTAAAATCTATCAACTTAATACCTATACCTCTAAACATTCCTAGCAATAAATCATTAATTCTTAAAGTCATTTCATCTATAATTTTCATTTCTTTCTCAGTAGCCCATCCAAAAGAAAATATATGTTCTTTAGAAATTATTGGATCTTGTAACTCATCATTTTTATAACAGTATTCTAACAATGGCTTTTCTAATATAGTCCCATCTGAAATACCTAATCTTTTTGTTAATGACCCAGTGGCAATATTTCTTACAATAAATTCAATAGGGAATATTTCAGCTTTTTTTATTAATTGTTCTCTCATATTTAAACGTTTTACTAAATGAGTTTTAATCCCGCATTGAGATAAGTTTGACAATATGTATTCTGAAATTCGATTATTTAAAACTCCTTTACCTTCAACATTGGCTTTTTTTAAATTATTGAATGCTGTAGCATCATCTTTAAAATGCTGAATTACTAAATCTTTGTCCTTAGTTTCGTAGATAATTTTAGCTTTACCCTCGTATAGTTTGTTGCCTTTATTCATATAGAATTTATCTTTTTAAACTTCGAGAGAAAATTATATTAATTCTCTTTGTATGATAACTAAAATCAAATAATTTTTTAATTTTATTAACAGGTATTTTATTTGTTATTTTTTTATCACGTATAATATTCTCGTAAAATGGCGACTTATCATTCCAAGATTTCATTGCATTTTTTTGAACTAATTTATAAGCCTCTTCTCTAGAGAACCCGACAGTTGTTAATTCAAGCAAAACTCTTTGTGAAAAAAAAATACCATTAGTAATATTTAAATTTTTAAGCATGTTTTTTGGATAAATATTTAAGTTTTTAATTACATTATTCAATCTAGAAAGAGCGAAATCTAAAGCAATAGTCGCATCAGGACCTATATTTCTTTCGACAGCTGAGTGAGAAATATCTCTTTCATGCCATAAAGCTACATTTTCCATCGCTGGCACAACGTTAGATCTTATTAATCTAGCTAGACCTGTTAAGTTTTCACTCAAGATTGGGTTTTTTTTATGAGGCATTGCTGAAGAACCTTTTTGTTTTTTTCCAAAAAATTCCTCAACTTCTAAGACTTCAGTTCTTTGAAGGTGTCTGATTTCGGTTGCAAATCTTTCAATTGAACTAGCAATAATTCCTAGAGTTGAAAAAAATTGTGCATGTCTATCTCTTGGTATTATTTGTGTTGAAATAGGCTCAACGAAAAGTTTTAATTTTTTTGCTACATAGCTTTCAACTCTTGGGTCTACATTAGCAAATGTACCTACAGCTCCTGAAATTGCACATGTAGAAATTTCTTTTATTGAAATTTCTAATCTTTTTCTATTTCTTAAAAATTCTTGATAAAAAGATAGCATCTTTAATCCAAATGTAATTGGCTCTGCATGTATTCCATGGCTTCGACCAATACATAAAGTAAATTTGTGATGGACGGCTTGTTTTTTTATAGACTTCAATAATTCATCAATATCTTTTAATAATATTTCACCAGATTGTTTTAATTGAAGATTAAAACATGTGTCCAAGACATCTGAAGAGGTCATACCTTTGTGAAGATATCTTGCTTCTTTACCAGCCTTCTCAGTTATAGAGGTCAAGAAAGCAATTACATCATGTTTAACTTTGTTTTCAATGACTAAAATTCTTTTCACATTTATTTTTGCTTTTGATTTGACTTTTTTAACTACGCCACGTGGAATAATTTTTAATTTTTCCATCGCTTCTGCTGCAGCTAATTCAATCTTAAGCCAAATGGAATATTTATTGTAATCTTCCCAAATAGCTTTAAGTTCTTTTCTAGAGTATCTGTCAATCATTATATAAATTAATTAAATTTTTGATTTTGTAAAAATTTCGTATCCATCTTTAGTTATACCTATAGTATGTTCAAATTGTGCTGATAATGATTTATCTTTGGTAACCGCTGTCCATCCGTCATTCAATGTTTTTGTTTCGAAGCTTCCTAGATTGATCATAGGCTCTATAGTAAAAATCATTCCCGCTTTTATTTTTTCACCTGTTCCTTTTTTTCCATAATGAAGAATATTTGGTTCTTTGTGAAATTTTTCACCAATTCCATGACCACAAAAATCTTCCACAACTGAAAATCCTTGAGCTTCTACGTAATCTTGAATTGTTGAGCCAATGTCACCTAAACTCACATCTTCTTTGAGAATACTAATTGCTTTCATCATAGATTCATAAGTTGTATTAATTAATTTTTTTGCTTTAACAGGTATTTTACCAATTTCAAACATTCGACTTGTATCTCCATGCCAACCGTCTTTGTATGCTGTCACATCTACATTAAGAATATCACCTTCTTTTAAAATTTTCTCAGAAGGTATTCCATGGCAAACAACATGATTAGCTGATGTACAACATGATTTAGGGAATCCCCGGTAAAATAATGGGGCAGAGTAAGCTTTATTATCATTTATATATTCGTAACAAAGCTTATCGATTTGGTCTGTGCTT
>Ga0233444_10003117_pt1 | contig 16727 bp, 14 predicted proteins | sample SI_124_October20_6_FD_182792 | JGI IMG/M metagenome (GOLD analysis project Ga0233444, IMG submission 182792) | Seawater microbial communities from Saanich Inlet, British Columbia, Canada - SI_124_October2016_10_MG | ecosystem: Environmental > Aquatic > Marine > Inlet | place: Canada: British...
GAGAAGGGTCTACTAATAAAAAATTTGAAAAAATAAGTTACGAAAGCTTTCAATTTACAGAAGAAGGTTTTGATAAAAATTTTATATCAAAATTTCAGGAAGCAGATCATATTCTTCTATCAATAGCTCCAATTAATGGAACAGATATTGTTTTAAAAAATCTGAAAAACTATTTTAAGTCAAGTAAATTTAAATGGATTACGTATCTTTCTGCAACTAGTGTTTATGGAAACCATAATGGAGAATGGGTAGATGAAAACAGTGAAACTAAACCAAACTCAACAAATGGCATTGAAAGACTTAAAGTTGAAAAAGAATGGATGCAACTAGCGAGTAAATTTAATTTACCATTTCAAATTTTTAGATTATCAGGAATTTATTCAAACCAATTTAATATTTTAAAGAAATTAAAATTAGGAGAAGCTAAGATAATAAATAAAAAAAATCACTTTTTTTCACGTATTCATGTAGAGGATATTGCAAATGTTTTATTCAGCTCTTTAAATAATTTGAAAAAAAAAGAAATTTACAACATTTCAGATAATCAACCTGCATCCGCAGAAGAAGTCACAATGTATGGAGTCAAACTATTAGGAATAGATAAGCCTAAAACTATAGAGGTAAATGAGATAGAAAGTGAAATGTTGAAAAATTTTTATCAAGAGTCTAAAAAGGTTGATAATAAAAAAATGAAAGAATTTTTTAAATATGAATTAAAGCACCCGACTTATGTTGAAGGACTAGACTATATTTTTAACAATACTATTTAATTCTTTAATTATTCTATTTAAATGGATTTTATTTGATAAACTATGATCTCCATTTTTAATTTCTACCAACTTTTTTTGAGCATTAGGGAATACCGAAAGAACCTTTCTTGAAAAAGAAACTGGCACAACCTCATCTTTAACACCATGAACCATAGTTACTTTAATTTTTGATTTTAATTTTTTAGATAAGATCTTGTTTTTTCTTCCATCTTTAATTAGTTGAGCGGTAATAGGATACTCATATTTTCCATTCTTAATAACACTTAATCCCTTAGTAATAATTTCATTTTTATTTTTTTTTGGAAACTTTTTCCACATTAGCCTTTCAAGAAATTCAGGGGCTGAGCCTATGCCAACAAAACCTAAAATTTGATTTTCAAAATATTTAAACTGATTTAAAGAAATCCAGGCACCCATGCTAGAACCAATAAGTATAAATTTATTTTTTTTAACAATTCTTTTAATTGAATTTTTAGCATCATTAGACCATTTAGTTATGTTCCCTTTTGTAAACTCACCCGATGATTTACCATGCCCAGAATACTCAATAGCCAAAAAACCTAATTTTTTTTTAACAGCATATTTTCTAAATGTTTGAGGTTTTTTTCCATCAATATCAGACATAAATCCTGGAAGAAAAACTATATAAAGTTTTTTTTTATAGTAATTGTCTATAAATCTAAGTTTTTTTGTGTTTGAAATTTTTAAATATTTAAATTTTTTCATAAAGTATTTTAATTTATTATTATATACCAATTAACATGACTACTAAAATAAATGTACTTCAAGTAATACCTAAGCTTGGTTATGGTGGCGCTGAAACAGGCTGTTATGATATTGCTCATTACTTAGCAGAAAAAGAATGTGGTTCGTTTATTGTAACATCAGGTGGAGAATTGTTAAAATTTATCAAAAAAGAAAAAGTTAAAATAATTAGACTGCCTGTTCATTCTAAAAACCCGATATTAATAATATTTAATGCTTTAGTTTTATCTTTATTTATAATTTTTTTTAAAATTAATATAGTACATGCAAGAAGTAGAGCGCCTGCTTGGTCATGTTATTTTGCTTGCCTAATAACTCGCAGGACTTTAGTTACAACTTTCCATGGAACATATAATTTTAAAAATAAATTTAAAAAATTTTATAACAGTATTATGTTAAGGGCTAAGTTAATAATTGCTGGGTCTAATTTTATATTTCATCATATAAACGAAAATTATAATGAATATTTAAATAAGAAAAAAAAACTGAGGGTAATTTTTAGAGGAATTAATGTTGATTACTATAATCAAAAAAATATTTCAATTCTTAAACAAGAAAAATTAAAACAAGAGTGGGGTTTAACTTCTAATCAATTTATAATTTTAATGCCGGGAAGACTAACTAATTGGAAGGGACAAATAAAATTTATAGAATCCTTAAATATTTTGATAGAAGATTATAATTTTACAAATTTTCAAGCAATAATGCTTGGATCTGATCAAGGAAGAAGTGTATATAAAAAAAAACTTATAAATTTAGTTGAGAGATATGATTTAAACAAAAAAGTAAAATTTATTAATCACTGTAAAGAGATGCCTTTGGCCTATTCTTTGGCTGATGCAGTCGTCTCAGCATCTATTGAACCGGAAGCCTTTGGAAGAGTAGCGGTCGAGGCCCAGTCAATGGGCAAACCAATAATTGCAAGTAACATAGGGGGTTCAAAAGAAACTATTCTTAACAAAAAATCTGGATTTTTATATAAGTTTGATGACCCTAGAGAACTTGCGAAAAGTTTAAATACTGTTATTCAATTAACTCAAGATGAATTAAAATTAATGGGAAATGAAGGCAGAAAAAATATAACTAAGAAATTTGATGTTGAAATAATGTGTGAAACCAACCTTAATGAATATAAAAAATTGTTAAAAAAATAATGCCTCAAATTCAATTATTAGATGGAAAAAAAATTGATTTTGAGAAATCTATTGATGGATTTGAACTAACAAAAAAAATTAGTAAATCATTAGAAAAAGTTGCTCTTATAATGGAAGTTGATGGCGAATTAAAAGATCTAAGCCATCAAATAACATCAAACTCTAAAGTAAAAATTATTACATCAAAGGATCAAGAGGGCTTAGAAGTTCTAAGACATGATACTGCCCATATTTTAGCAATGGCAGTTCAAGAACTTTATCCGGGCACACAAGTGACGATTGGACCTGTGATTGAAAATGGTTTTTTTTATGATTTTTCAAGAAAAGAACCATTTACTGAGGAGGATTTAAAAAAAATTGAAAAAAAAATGTCTGAGATAGTTGACCGAGATGAAAAAACAAAGAGAGAGGTATGGAAAAGAGATGAGGCAATCAAACATTTTCTCAAAATTGGAGAAAAATATAAAGCAGAAATAATTGAAAATATTCCATCTGGAGAAGAAGTTTCAATTTATCATCATGGCACATGGCACGATTTGTGTAGGGGGCCTCACCTGGCATCAACTGGTAAAATTGGTAAAGCTTTTAAATTAACTAAAGTTTCGGGAGCATATTGGAGAGGAGATTCAAAAAATGAAATGCTTCAAAGAATATATGGAACATGCTGGAGCTCGAAAAAAGACCTAGATGATTATTTAAAACGACTTGAAGAAGCAGAAAAAAGAGACCATCGAAAACTTGGTAAGGAAATGGATTTATTTCATTTTAGAGAAGAAAGCCCTGGAGCAGTTTTTTGGCATGAAAAGGGCTGGTTGTTATTTCTAAGGCTAGTGGAATACATGCGAGCAAAACAAAGATTAGCTGGATACAAGGAAATTAATACACCTGAATTATTAGACAGAACATTATGGGAAAAATCTGGTCATTGGGATAAATTCGGAGAACATATGTTTACATCTGAAACTCCAGATGAAAAAACATTTGCAGTAAAACCGATGAATTGCCCAGGATGTGTACAAGTTTTTAATCAAGGTTTAAAAAGTTATAGAGATTTACCATTGAAGCTTTCAGAATTTGGAAAAGTACATAGATACGAACCTTCAGGTGCACTACATGGTTTATTAAGGGTAAGAGCTTTTACTCAAGATGATGCACATATATTTTGTACTGAAGATCAGATCACTCAAGAGTCCCTGACCGTTACAAATTTAATTTTAGAAATATATAAAGATTTAGGATTTGAAAATGTTGTTTTAAAATATTCAGATAGGCCAGAAAAAAGAGTAGGTGATGATAATGTTTGGAATAAGTCTGAAGCAGCTCTTTTATCTGCAATAAAGCAATCAAACCTTGAATACACAATAAACAAAGGTGAAGGTGCTTTTTATGGACCTAAAATTGAATTTGTTTTGAGGGATGCCATTGGGCGAGACTGGCAGTGTGGAACCTTGCAAGTTGATTTAAATTTACCAAATAGATTAGGAGCATCATATATTACAAAAGATGGAAATAAAAAAGTTCCAGTAATGCTACACAGAGCTTTGTTTGGTTCACTAGAAAGATTTATAGGAATTTTAATAGAGAATTACGCTGGTAAGTTGCCTTTTTGGCTTTCACCAATACAAGCAGTAGTGTGTCCTATAGCAGAAGAGAACAATCCGTATGTAAAAAAGTTATTTGAAGATCTATTTAAAGAAGGTATAAAATGTGAAATGGATTTAAGAAATGAAAAAATAAATTACAAAGTTAGAGAACATTCTCTAGCTAAAGTTCCATTTATAATTGTTTGTGGTAAGAAAGAAGTTGCAGAAAATACAGTAACAGTTAGAAAGTTAGGATCAGATAAACAAGAAGTTATGAAAAGAGAAGATTTAATTAAAAATATGTTATCATCTAATAAGTTACCTTTAAATTAAGTGTCAAGCTTTAAACCAAATTATTTTCAAAGAAGAAGCAAACCTCAAGGGCCTAAAGCTAATGAGAGAATAAGAGCCTTAGATGTGCAAGTTATTGGAAGCGATGGAGGAAATCTTGGTACATTGCAACTTAATAAAGCTATTGAGTTGGCTAAACAAGAAGGCTTGGATTTAATAGAAATTTCCCCAAATGCAAACCCTCCAGTTTGTAAAATTATGGATATGGGTAAATACAAGTATGATCTTCAAAAAAAAGCTAATCAGGCTAAAAAGAAACAAAAAACAGTTTCACTTAAAGAAATAAAATTAAGACCAGGTACAGAGGAACATGATTATAATTTTAAAATAAAAAATGCTAAAAAATTTATAACTAAAGGAGATAAGGTAAAATTTACAGTAAAATTTAAAGGTCGAGAAATGCAGCATACGGAATTAGGTAAAGAACTAATGAATAAAATTATTGAAGAGACAAAAGATGTAGCTAAAGTGGAAAGTAAGCCAAAATTTGAAGGTAGGCAGATGGTTATGATTATTCAGCCACTCTAAAATATTGAATATAGTAGCTTGTAAAGATTAATCAATGCCTATATAAAACCGAAATATTTATGCCAAAATTAAAAACAAAAAGCTCTGCGAAAAAACGATTTAGATTTACTGCTTCTGGTAAAATTAAAATGCCTCAAGCCAATAAAAGACATGGGATGATCAAAAGAACAAATTCACAAATTAGAAAACAAAGAGGCACTACTATAATGACAAAGCAAGATTCAAAAATTGTTAAATCGTATATGCCATATAATTTAAGAGGATAATATGGCTAGAACTAAACGTGGTGTAATAAGTAGGGCTAAACATAATAAAGTTTTAAAAGCCGTTAAAGGACAAAGAGGTAGAAGAAAAAATACAATTCGTATTGCTCGTCAAGCTATGGAAAAAGCAATGCAATATGCATACAGAGATAGGAAAGTAAAAAAAAGAGAATTTAGATCCTTATGGATTCAAAGAATAAATGCAGGTGTTAGAGCAGAGGGACTAACCTATGCAAAATTTATTAACGGTTTAGCCAAATCAAAAATTAAATTAGATAGAAAAGTACTGGCTGAATTGGCTTATAATAATCCAGAAGTCTTTAAATCTGTTGTGAAAAAGGTTCAATCCTCCCTAGCTTAAAAGGGCCTTTGATTTAATCTCAACATAATATAAAAAATCAATTAACAGATGAGTGATTTAGATAAAATAAGTTCATTATTTAATGCAAAAATAGATTCTGTAAAATCTAAGGAGGAGTTACAAAAAATTAAAACACAATTTTTTGGTAAGAGTGGAGAAATTACCTCTCAATTTAAAAATTTAGGGTCTTTAGATTCTGAAAAAAGAAAAGAGTTTGCATCGAATTTAAACAAAATTAAAGAAGATCTTATTAATCAACTAGAGCAAAAAAATTTAGAAATCGAAACCAATGAAATTAACGAAAAATTAAAAAATGAAAAAATTGACGTCACCTTACCTGTTAGACCTTTTAGACAAGGAAAAATTCATCCAGTTTCACAAGTAATTGATGAAATATCATCAATATTTTCTGAAATAGGTTTTTCAGTAAAAGAAGGACCAGATGTTGAGAACGAGTATAATAATTTCACTGCATTAAATACGCCTGAAGATCATCCAGCAAGAGACATGCATGATACTTTCTACTTAGAAAAAAATAAAAAATTATTATTGAGAACTCATACTTCACCCGTGCAAATCAGAACTATGCTTAATAGCAAACCTCCTTTTAAAATAATTGTTCCCGGAAGAACATATCGATGTGATAGCGATCAAACACATTCACCAATGTTTCATCAACTTGAAGGTTTACACATTGATAAATATATTACTATGGGACATTTAAAAGGTTGTTTAGATTATTTTATCAAAGAATTCTTCGAAGTTAAAAACGTTAAGATGAGATTTAGACCAAGCCACTTTCCATTTACAGAACCTTCCGCCGAAGTCGATATAGGTTATAAAATTGACAACGGTAAAATAGTTATTGGAGAAGGCGATAAATGGCTAGAAATTTTAGGATGTGGAATGGTACATCCAAATGTTTTGAAAAATGTAAAAATTGATCCAAAAAAATATCAAGGATTCGCTTTTGGTATCGGCATAGACCGATTAGCAATGCTAAAATATGGCATTAATGATCTTCGAGCTTTTTTTGAAACTGATTATAGATGGTTAAGTCATTTTGGTTTTGATCCTTTAGACGTTCCAACAAATTATAGGGGTTTAAGTAAATGATAATTACTATTCCTTGGCTTAAAGAACATTTGAAAACTAAAGCTAGTGAGCCAGAAATTATTAAACAATTAACTAACATTGGTCTCGAAGTAGAGGGAATAAAAGAAAATTCTGGAGAAATGAGTGCTTTTAAAGTTGCTAAAATTTTAAAAGTAGAAAAGCACCCTAATGCAGATAAATTAAAAGTATGTGACGTTACATTAGGAGGCAAAGAAATATTAAAAGTTGTTTGCGGCGCTTCAAATGCAAGAGAAGGTCTTGTGACGATTTATGCTCCACCAGGGGCAGTAATACCAAAGACTAAATTTGAATTAAAGATTGCAAAAATAAGAGGCGTCGAGTCTAAAGGGATGCTTTGTTCAGAAAGTGAATTAAATTTATCAGATGAAAGTGCAGGAATAATTGAATTAAAAAATAAAGAAAAAGATTTAGGTAAAAGATACTTTAATGCAAAATTAGATAATTTTATTGATATTTCGATCACACCCAATAGAGCTGACTGTCTTGGTGTAAGAGGAATAGCAAGAGATCTTTCCTCAGCAGGAGTTGGAAAGTTAATTAAAACTAAAATAAAAAAATTTAAACAAACAGCTAAGCATCAAATAAAAATTTCGATAGAAAAGGAAAAAAACTCAGGATGTACAGCTTTTGGAAGCTGCTATATAAAAAATATTACTAACAAAGAAAGTCCTGATTGGATTAAAAAAAAAATTATAGCATTAGGTCTTAAACCTATTTCTGCAGTTGTTGATATAACAAATTATGTAATGTTTGATCTTAACAGACCGTTACACGCATATGATGCAGATAAAATAGATAAAAAGATAATAGTAAGAAACTCTAGAGAAAGTGAAGAGTTTGAAGCGTTAGATAATAGAAAATACAAATTAAAAAAAGGAATGTGTGTAATTTCTGATAAATCAAGAATTTTAGGTTTAGGAGGCATAATAGGTGGAGCATCAACTTCTACGGAATTAAATACAAAAAATATATTACTCGAAGCAGCTTACTTTTTGCCTAAATCCATAAGAAAAACAGCCCGAGAACTAAATATTAATACTGATGCTAAATATAGATTTGAAAGAGGAATTGACCCAAATTCAATAAAAGAAGGACTGGAGTTAGCAACTGAATTAATAATTAAAATTTGTGGTGGCGAGGCAAGCAAATTTATAATTACTGGTAAAAAAGAACATGAAAATAAAATCATAAAGTTTGAAATTGAAAAATTTGAAAAATTAATTGGAATTTCAATTACAACTAACGAGGCTGATAAAATATTATCTTCATTAGGATTTAAATGTAAAAAGGGTAAAAAAAATTTAAAAGTCACAGTCCCTACTTGGAGACCAGATATTAATTTAGAAGAAGATCTAATAGAAGAATTAATAAGAATAAAAGGTTTTGATAAAATTAAATTAATAAAGCCTGAAAAAAATAGAGTAAACGAAACTCTAAACTTTAAACAAAAAATCTTTCATTTATCGCAGAGAGCCTTAGCATCAAAAGGATATTTAGAGACAGTTACATGGTCATTCACTGACTCAAAAATTGATAAACAATTTTCAAAAGGAGAAAGAGAAATTTCTATATTTAATCCCATTTCGTCTGATTTAGATGTTTTAAGAAGATCAATTTTTTCAAATTTGGCTATGCACCTGAAAAAAAATCAAGATAGGGGATACGAAGACCTATCTATATTTGAAATAGGGCCAACATTTTTTGGAAAAAATCCTGGAGAACAGCAGATTATTGTTGGAGGTCTTAAATCAGGAAAAATAAATAGAAAAAGCTGGTTAGACAAAGAAAGAAATATCGACGTATTTGATGTTAAAAGCGATGTAATTAGAACTTTAAAAGAACTTGGCATTGAACAAAAAGATTTATTTGTAAGTGACGACAACAAAAACTGTTATCACCCAGGGAGATCAGGTTCCATTAATTTAAAATCTACAAAAGGCCCACATCTTGCCTATTTTGGAGAAATACATCCAGCATTAATTAAAAATTTAGATTTTAAAGATACGAATATCTTTGGTTTCGAAATATTTTTAAAGAATATTCCTGAGCCAAATAAAAAATTAAGACAAAGCAAGAAAAGTTTTCAAGCTTCAGATTTTCAAAAATCTGAGAGAGATTTTGCTTTTGTGATAGATAATATTTTCAAAATAGGAGTTCTTGAAAAAATAATTAAAGAGGTGAATGAAAAAATAATAAAAAAAGTTATTACTTTTGATATATACGAAGGTGAAAATATTCCTAAAGGAAAAAAATCAGTTGCTGTAAATGTCATATTACAAGCTTTCGATAAAACTTTGACTGAAAATGATTTGGATCAAATCAGCAAAGATATTATCAAAGAAGTAAGTGAAAAAACTGGTGCCACAATCAGAGCCTGATGTCAGATATAAAAAGAATTCGTAATTTTTCTATAATTGCGCACATTGATCATGGTAAATCTACTATTGCCGACAGAATTATTCATAAATGCGGTGGTTTGACTGAACGAGAAATGAAACAACAAGTTTTAGATTCAATGGATATAGAAAGAGAAAGAGGAATAACTATTAAAGCTCAAACAGTTAAGTTGAAATATAAAGCAAAAGATGGAAATATTTATACCTTAAATATCATAGATACCCCTGGTCACGTTGATTTTGGATATGAGGTGAGTCGATCTTTATCTGCATGTGAAGGATCATTATTAATTGTAGACAGCACACAAGGTGTTGAAGCCCAAACACTAGCTAATGTATACCAAGCACTAGAAATCAATCATGAAGTTATTCCTATATTAAATAAAATAGATTTACCGGCTTCAGATTTAGAAAAAACTAAAAAAGAAATTGAAGATGTAATTGGTATTGATACTTCGAATGCAATTGGTTGTTCAGGCAAAACAGGTGAAGGAATTGATAGTATTTTAGAGGCAATAGTTAATGTTTTGCCAGCACCCAAAGGACAACAAGATGAAAAATTAAAATCTCTGTTAGTTGACAGTTGGTACGACACCTACCTTGGTGTAGTGATCTTAGTAAGAGTTTTAAATGGAAAAATAAAAAAAGATATGAAGATTAAACTAATGTCTAATAATCAAGAATATATTATTGAAAAAGTTGGTGTATTTACACCTAAGCCAACTGATATTAGTGAATTAAATTCAGGTGAGATAGGATTTATAATAACTGGAATTAAATCTTTATCAGAAACAAAAGTAGGAGATACCATATGTGATGCATCAAATCCAATTAGCGATCCATTACCAGGGTTTAAACCAAGTAAACCGGTTGTTTTTTGTGGTTTATTTCCAGTTGATAGTTCTGAATATCAAAAGTTAAAAGATGGACTAGGTAAGCTTAAATTAAATGATGCCAGTTTTTCTTATGAAGCAGAATCTTCAAGTGCTTTAGGCCTAGGATTTAGATGCGGGTTTTTAGGTTTATTACATTTGGAGATTATAACAGAAAGACTCGAACGAGAGTTTGACGTAAATTTAATAACCACAACGCCGGGTGTAATTTATAAGGTGCATAAAGTAAATGGAGAAATTATAGATCTTCAAAACCCTTCAGGCATGCCAGACCCTACACAAATTTTAAAAATAGAAGAACCTTGGATTAAAGCTACTATTATAACCCCTGATGAATATTTAGGGTCTATTATTAAAATTTGCCAAGATAAAAGAGGGTTACAAACAAATCTTAGTTATTCAGGAAATAGAGCAGTACTCTCATATGACATGCCTTTGAATGAAGTTGTTTTTGATTTTAATGATAAATTAAAATCTATTTCAAGTGGATATGCTAGTTTTGATTATGAAATCACAGAACACAAAGAAGGAGACTTAGTTAAGTTGGGTATATTGGTCAATTCTGAACAAGTAGATGCTTTAGCAATGATTATACATAAAAATTTTGCTCAAACTACTGGACGACAAGTTTGTGAAAAACTAAAAGATTTAATTCCAAGACATAATTTTATGATTCCAATTCAAGCAGCTATAGGAGGAAAGATTGTTGCAAGAGAGTCAATTAAAGGTTTTTCAAAAGATGTTTTGACAAAAATTCATGGTGGGGGAGCTGGAGACAGAAAGAAAAAATTATTAAAAAAACAAAAAAGAGGAAAAGCAAGATCTAAACAATTTGGTAAAGTGGAAATTCCACAAGAAGCATTTATTGGAGTTTTGAAAATAAATAAAGATACGTAATGAAAAAAAAATTATTCATTTTTTCAAATGAAAGTATTTATCTAGAAAATAATAAATACTATTGCGAAAATTTAGACCTTAAAACAACACCAGAAGGGTTAAACAAAAAATTTGAAATTAATTTATACGGTAGAAAATCTAATAGCAAAAAAACACATGAAATAAAAATTAAAAAAATTAAAACTTTTAAAAATATTTTCTTATATATTTCTTCAGTAATTAAAGCTTCAAAAAATCATAATGCAAAATTTTTAATAATCTCAATTTCTCCTTATACTTTTATTGTCTCTTTATTTATAAATCTTTTAGGAAGAAAACCCATTGTCTATTTAAGAAGCGATGGTTTTGGAGAATATAAAGCTATACTAGGAAAAGTAGGAGCTTTATTTTATTATTTAATGTTTCACATTACATGCTCCATGTCTAACTTAATAAGCTGTAGAAAATATATTCTTAGAGGAAAAAAAGGAAAAATTGTTAATCCTTCTCAACTAGACTCTACATGGTTAAGACAGCCTAAAAATTTGGAAATAAAAAAATTTAAATTATTATATGTAGGAAGATTAAAAATAGAAAAAGGGATTTATTCGCTAGCAGATCTGATCAAAAATAAAAGAAACATCTCTCTTACGATTGTAGGAGCTGAAAATCAGTCATTAAATAATATACATCAAAGTAATGTAAAAGTTCTTGCTACTCAAAGTAATAAAATTAAATTAATCAAATATTACGATGAACATAATATTTTTATTTTACCTTCATTTACAGAGGGGCACCCTATGGTTCTACTTGAAGCGCTAGCTAGAAGAAGACCTGTAGTAATTTTTAATGAAATTGAACATGTTATTGGAGATAAAAAAGGTATTTTTGTATCAAAAAGAAATTTTACAAGCTTAATTGAAACACTTAATAATATTAAAAAGAATACAAAAAATATTAAACAAGATTTAAAAAAAAATATATTACCTACAAATAGAGAGTTCATAGAAAAGTTTGTTAAATTAATTGATGAATTTGAATATTAAAAATAAAATACTGAAAAATAATGAACAAGAATAGTCATTCGCAAATTGATATTAATAATAGAGTTATTTTTAGAAAAAAAAAATTATTACAATTAATTTATTATGACTATTTTAGGCAGATAAAAAAAAACCTTTATTTAAAATCAAATTATCCATCGCTAGAAATTGGAAGTAGTGGTTTTATTAAAGATATAATACCAAAATGTATCACATCGAATTTAGTTAAAAATGACTTTATGATAGATAGGGTTGAAAATGTTTATAAATTGGGTGAAAGAAAAGAGAAATTTTCCAATATTATTATGGTGGATATTTTTCATCATCTTGAATTTCCAATGGTGGCAATCAAAAATCTTCACAAAATTTTATGTCAAAATGGTAGGGTAATACTTGTTGAACCAGCAATGGGTTTAATACCGAGATTAATCTATAAATTTTTTCACCATGAACCAAATGGATTTAATCTAAAAATTGATACAAAAGAAGAACTTGATGAAATTCAAAACGAGTCGCAGTATTTTGCAGCACAAGCTTTAAGTTGGAGAGTTTTTGTTAAAAATGAAATTAACTATAATAAATTTTTCGATATTAAAATGATAAATCATTTTTCGGATTTTGCATATTTAGGAAGTGGAGGATTTTCTTATAAAGGAATGTATCCAGAAAAATTATATCCCATAATAAAAAAATTAGACAATATTTTAACAAAATTATCAAAATATATTTTTTCTTCACGAATGATAATAGTGTTAGAAAAAAAAATCTAGAATAAATGATATTAATTTTTATTTTTATAGTTATTTTTCTTGGAAGATCTAATTCCTCTTTATTGGGATATGAATTTTTAAATACAGACGAATTTGTTATTGGAGCAAAAACATTAAGACTAGTAAAAAATAACTTTAATTTTTATGAGTTCGATGGAGATACCTCAGGCATTTTAAATAGTATATTTTTAACTTGGCCTAGTTTTTTTAATTTAGATATAACTTATTTATCTATACGATTAAGTGCTATTATATCGGTCAGTTTAATACTCTACATAACATTTAAAATAATAAATAAAAAATTAGAAAAAAAAATATCAATATTATTTTTTTCTCCCTTAATTTTATTTTTTGCCTTCTCTAAAGATCCAGATTTTTTACATTACTCAAATGAATTAATTGCTACACTTTTGATTGTTTCATCATTCTATTTTTTATTTGATGGCAATAGGATAATTACTTTGAAAAAACTATTTATTGTCTCGTTCTTATCAGGGAGTGTGCTTTATGCTAAGATGCAATTTTTTCCAGTAGCCGCATTAAATATATTTTTATTAGTTTTAAGAGAATTATTTAAATTTAAAGATATGAAGAAGGTTCTAATTTTATGTGGAGGATTTTTATTGCCAACAATCTTGATATCAATTTATTATTATTTAAATCAAAATTTCTTAGATTTATACTACAATGTAATTCATTATCCGCTCTCAGATTTAATAACAAGAAATCTTAATACTGAAAACATTATAGCAGATACAAATAACTTAACCTCGATAACAAGCTCAGATAAATTTCACATTTTAAAAAAACATTTTTTATATAATTCTGTATTTCATTTACTTTACGTTTATTTGATATTTTTTATATTATTAATTTCAATATCAAATAATTTTCGTTTAATTTTACAAAAATGTAATTACGAAATATTAATTATTTCTTCATCAATAATTTTAACCGTAATAATTTCATTAGCAACAGGATCAGTACATAGACATTATTTAATTTTTTTATTGCCAATGATTCCAATTTTTCTTTCGATATATTTTAATCTTTATTGCTCTGTGAATATTTTGCCAGAAAAAATTATAATAATTTTAACATCTATTTTATTATTATTTGTAACTTCTCTATTATTTGAAAATTCAAAGTTTTATAGTAAAAATTTTGTTTCCAGTGATTTCAAAAAAAATGAATTTAATTTTTACAGTCCAAAAATTTTTGAATATTTAAAGTTAGAAAAAAACGATAATATAGTAGCATGGGGATGGAAGCCAGAAATTTATTTATTAAGTAATTTATCACCAGCCTCTAGAGATACTGTTAATCAAAAACAAATAGATTTTAAATCTAATAGAAATTATTTTAAAAAAAGATTTATCAATGACATCAACATAAGCAATCCAGAAATAATAATAGATTATGTAAAACCAAAAGGATATATGTTTACTGAGAGTAAAAATGGGGTTAATCAATTTGCAGAATTACAGAGTTTTATTAATAAGAAGTATTTAAAAATATTTAATGAAAATAAAGATTGTCCAGATTTCTATATACTCAAAGAACGTTCAAGAAGTTTGTATGATAAATTGGTCAACTACACTTTCCCCGACAATTTGGCCATATCTAAGTTAAATGATTTTAATATAGATGAAGATATTTGCGATACATCAATAAATTTTGATAAAAAAGACTACGATAAATTAATTTTGATACCTGAAAAAAATAGCTTAAATGAAATTATGATTTTAGCATCAAAAAAAAATAAAACTGAGGCATCAATAAATTTAAAAATTCATCTAGAAAATAAAGTTATAAAAAGAGAGAAAATTATCATTAAAAAATATCCATTTTGGAATAAATTGTTTATTGATAGTCAGGATAAGATAACAAAATTAGAACTTGATGTTAAAGATTTAAAATATAAATCTCTCGGTTTAAGCGAAATTAAATTATTTAATAACTATTAATATGCACAATAAAAGTTTTTTAAGAAAAAAATGGGAGGACTTTTTCCTAAGCATTGTAGAGAAAAGAATTGCTTACGATAGCATAAAAAAAAAAGAATTATTAATCATCAAGGATCAAAAAGATTTAGATGCAATTTTAAAAAATGAAAGTACAAATAAAGAAATCAAATATGTACTAATATCTATTCCATTAAATAATTTTGATAACCTTGTGGATTTTTTTAAGAAAATAGACAGTATATTTCTGGATGAGACAAAAATCATTGTTAACTATTATTCTATTTTATGGCGACCGTTCTTTTATATAATGTCGAAACTACATATTACTCATTACTTTAAAAATGAATGTTATTTTTCAAAAAATATATTTGATATATTTTTACAATCTACAAATTATAAAATAAGTCACTACATAGATGAACCTCCACTACCAATAAAAATATTTGGCCTCACTAAAATATTTTATTTAATTACCAATTTTTTACCTTTTTTAAAATTTATAAGTATTACAAAAATTTGTTATTTACAAAAAAAAAGTATTTCTCATGAATACAAAGCTAAAAAAGCTTCAATAATTATACCTTGTAAAAATGAAGAGAGTAATATCGTTAAATTAGTTAACGATGCAAAAGATTTAGATTTTCCTTTTGAATTAGTTTTTATTGATGATAAAAGTGACGATAATACAGCAGAAAAAATTAAATCGGAAAAATTAAATAATATTAACATAGAAATTAAATTAGTTTCTGGTGATGGTCATGGAAAATATAAAGCAGTAAGAAAAGGCATAGAAAATGCAACTGGATTTTATTGTATGATCTTTGATGCAGATATCACTGTTGAGATGCATGATTTAAATTTATTTTATAAAGCTATTTCAGAGGGAAGAGGAGACTTAATAAACGGAAGTAGACTTATATATAAACCTTATGCAGGTGCGATGAGAACACTAAATTATTTTGGAAATATTTTTTTTGCTTATCTAGTCAGTTTCATTACAAATATTAAAGTTACAGATACACTTTGTGGAACAAAATGCTTTAAAAAATCTGATGTAGAAAAATTTGACGAATTTGAAAAAAATAACAAAATAGTTGATCTTTGGGGTGATTTTAATATTTTGTTTGCCTCATCTTTTTACGGGCTCAAAACTATAGATTTGCCTATTAGATATAGAAAAAGAGAAGAAGGTGAAACTAAAATGAATAAAAGATATTTCTTTTTCAAAAATATGCTTCGTACATGTTTTAAAGCTTTTTTAAGATTTAAGTGTTTTTAAAATTTCTTGGAGAGGTGGCCGAGTGGTTGAAGGCGCACGCTTGGAAAGCGTGTAAACGGGAAACCGTTTCGAGGGTTCGAATCCCTCTCTCTCCGCCAATCACAATGACTCATAATGGGCACTTAATACCACTAAATGTTGATAAAACTCACCATTATGAGTCTATATATACCTTTTTTAATGTTTGCTGATTGCTTGAATGGTAAAAGTACGTAATTTGAAACGAATCAAATTCGTTTCAATTTTTATTAATAAATAAGGGGGAAAACATGAAAGCAATCTCAGGATTAACTTCAATGTTTGATAGCTTAACAAAAGTAGTGGTTTCATTACTTGCGTTAGGTATAGCTGTAAGCCTATTGGGTGGAAATGTTCCATTTGTAGGTGAAATAGCAGGAAACATTATTAGTTTAGTACAATCTTTAGGTGATGCAGGAATAGTTGGATTAATTGCAGCTATTATCATTCTAAACTTGTTTAAGTAACAATAAGATAAAGCTACTTCCCTCGAAATAGCTTTTAAAATTAGCCACCCTATATCAGTATTTAGGGTGGCTCTAAAAAGGAAAAATATGCTTAATTGGGTTTCAA
>Ga0233444_10003119_pt1 | contig 16720 bp, 21 predicted proteins | sample SI_124_October20_6_FD_182792 | JGI IMG/M metagenome (GOLD analysis project Ga0233444, IMG submission 182792) | Seawater microbial communities from Saanich Inlet, British Columbia, Canada - SI_124_October2016_10_MG | ecosystem: Environmental > Aquatic > Marine > Inlet | place: Canada: British...
AAATAAAAAAAAAAGAAAAAAAAAAAGTAGGTAAAAAATAATGTCAAGATTAAAGACGACATATGATAAAGAAATAGTTTCAAAGTTATTGAGTAAACTTTCTTTAAAAAACAAACATGATGTTCCAAAAATTAAAAAAGTCATATTAAATATGGGATTAGGAGAAGATGCATCTGATGGTAAAAAAATAAAAGCTTGTTCAGAAGATATAGCTTTAATTTCAGGGCAAAAACCTATCATAACAAAATTTAAAAAATCTATTTCAAATTTTAAAACAAGAAAGGGTTCAAACGCTGGAGTTAAAGTAACTTTAAGATCAAAAAAAATGTATGAATTTATAGATAGATTAATTAATATAGCTCTGCCGCGTATAAAGGATTTTAGAGGATTATCATCTAAGGGTATAGACAGTTCTTTCAATTACTCTTTTGGTATAAAAGAACATATTATATTTCCAGAAGTAAATTTTGATAAAGTGGACAAAATAAGAGGTTTAGATATTACCGTAGTAACATCTAGCAAAAGTAAACAGGGAACTTTAGAAATGCTTAAAGAATTTAATTTTCCCATAAATGATAAAAAAAATTAAGGACATATATGGCCAAAACAAGTGCGATACAAAAAAACTTAAAACGGATTAAACTAGTTAAAAAATATGCAAAGAAAAGGGAAGCTTTAAAGAAAATTATTAATAATAAAAAACTTGAACTATCAGAAAGATTTGATGCGCAATTAAAACTTAACAAATTGCCAAAGAATTCTGCAAAAATTAGAATTAGAAATAGATGTGAAGTTTCTGGTAGACCTCACGGAGTTTATAGAAAATTAAGAATATCAAGAATTGCACTTAGAGACATGGCGTCTTCTGGTAAAATTCCTGGTATGACTAAATCAAGCTGGTAGGAGAAATATGACATTTACAGATCCAATTGGAGATATGTTTTCAAGAATTAGAAATGGTCAAATGAGATCATTAAATTCCGTAGAAATACCATCTTCAAATTTTAGAAAAAATATTTTAGAAATTTTAAAAAATGAAGGTTATATAAAAGATTATTTTATTGAAAAGACGGAAAATAAAAAGACAAGTTTAAAAGTCACGCTCAAATATTATGAGGGTGATCCTGTTATTAAAGAAATTAAAAGAATATCCAAACCTGGTAGAAGAATTTATTCAAGCGCAACTAGTATACCTAAAATAATGAATGGTTTAGGATTAGCCATACTTTCAACGCCTAAGGGAGTGATGAGCGATACTGATGCTAGAAAAAATAATATTGGTGGCGAAATAATTTGTAGGGTTTTTTAATGTCTAAAATTGGAAAAAAAAATATACTAGTACCAAAAGAATCTTCAATAAAAATTGAAGGTGGAAATTTAACTATAACAGGTCCAAAGGGTACAAAAACGCTTACTATTAACGATAAAATATTTTCTTCTAAGCTAAATGAAAGTGAATTTCAGATATCACCTTTAGATAAAAAAATTGATAAAAAAACTTCAATCATGTGGGGTACATATAGAAGTTTGATAAATAATGCAGTTTTAGGTGTATCAACTGGTCACGAAAAAATTTTAGAATTAAATGGTGTAGGTTTCAGGGCAAATTTAAAAGGTGAAGTTTTAAATTTACAAATTGGTTTTAGTCACGACGTAAACTTTAAAATTCCAAAAGATATTAAAATTACTGTTGAAAAACAAACTGTAATTAAGATAAATGGTGTTGATAAAGAATTAGTATCAAAAATAGCAGCAGATATTAAAAATTTTAAACCTGTAGAGCCGTATAAAGGTAAAGGAATAAAAGAAAGAGGACAATTTGTGTTAAGAAAAGAAGGTAAAAAAAAATAATGAAAAAAATTAACAAAAAGACAAAAAGGAAACTAAGAAATAGAAAAAAACTTAAGAATGTTAGTGGAAACAAACTAAGAATATGTGTTTCGAAATCATTAAATAATTTATCTGCGCAAATAATTGATGATAAGCAAAAAAAAACTTTAGTTTCAGCTTCTTCTATTGAAAAAGAAATTAAAATAAAAAAAGTGAAGAAAATGGAAAAATCAAGCATGATAGGTGAAATTTTAGCCAAAAGAGCTAAAGAAAAAAATATAAGTGAAGTTTACTTTGACAGAGGAGATAATAAATATCACGGTAGAGTAAAAACTTTTGCTGAAACACTAAGAAAGAATGGATTAAAATTTTAATATGGCTGATTATAAAAAAGTAGAAAGTGATATAAAAGAAAAACTAGTAGCTATAAATAGAATTACTAAAGTAGTTAAAGGTGGACGTAGATTTGGATTTGCAGCATTAATGGTGGTTGGGAATCAAAAAGGTTCAATAGGCATTGGGCAAGGTAAATCTAAACAAGTGCCGGATGCAATTAAAAAAGCAACAGAAGATGCAAAAAGAAATTTAATTAAGATATCTTTAAAAGAAGGCAGAACCCTTCATCACGACGTAAAAGGTAAAAATGGTGCTGGAAAAGTAATCTTAAGAACTGCTCCTGCAGGAACTGGCATAATTGCAGGTGGAGCAATTCGCTCTGTTTGTGAAGTGCTGGGTATTCAAGATGTTGTTGCAAAATCTCTTGGTTCAGCTAACCCACATAACGTTTTAAAAGCTTGCGTAGATGGTTTAAAATCTCAGTTATCTCCTAAAATTCTATCAGCTATTAGAGGAAAAAAAATATCTGATATCGTGCTAAAAAGGGAAGCTAAATAATGGAATTAAATAGTTTAGTAAAAAATAATAAAAAAAAAATAAGAGTTGGTAGAGGGATAGGATCAGGTAAAGGTAAAACTTCTTCTAGAGGCCACAAAGGACAAAAATCTAGATCTGGTGTTGCTATAAAAAGTTTTGAAGGTGGTCAAATGCCATTATACAGAAGGTTACCTAAAAGAGGATTTAAATCGTTAAATAAGAATGTTACAGCAATACTTAATCTGTCTAAAATACAAAGTATGATAGATAAAACTAAAAATGATCTTAAAAACATTTTAGATTTAAAAATTCTAAAAGAAAAAAATCTAGTTAATAAAAAGTATTTAAAATTAAAAATTCTTGGAACAGGTGAAATAAAAAAAAATATTGAAATATCTGCGCATTCTGCATCAAAACAAGCTTTGGAAAAAATTCAAAAAGCTGGTGGCAAAATAAATATAGTTAAGAAATAAAATTATATGTCTAGCGAAACACTCAATTCAAATGGTGCTTTTAGTCAAGCTAAAGATCTCAAAAATAGAATATTTTTTACTATTCTAATTTTAATTATTTACAGGCTAGGAACATACGTACCATTGTCTGGTATTGATCCATTTGCTTTAAAAGAAATAATGGCCTCAAGTCAAAAAGGCCTTTTAGGAATGTTTAATATGTTTTCTGGCGGTGCTGTTACTAGAATGGCTATTTTTGCTCTTGGTATAATGCCATACATTTCGGCGTCAATTATTGTACAGCTTTTAACTGGAGTTTCAGATTATTTTAAAAATCTAAAAGAACAAGGAGAAGTAGGTAGAAAACAAATTACGCAAATTACTAGATATGGAACAGTATTAATTGCTTGTTTGCAAGGATATGGAGTTTCTGTTGGATTAGAAAATGCTGGAAATCTTGTTATTGATCCAAGCTTATCATTTAGAATAATCACCACTATTTCCCTAGTTGCAGGAACAACTTTTTTAATGTGGTTAGGTGAACAAATCACACTAAGAGGTGTAGGAAATGGAATATCATTAATAATTTTTTCAGGCATAGTTGCAGAAATACCAAGAGCATTAGCTTCTACGTTTGAACTTGGTAGAACAGGCGCACTGTCAGCATTAATGATTGTTGGAATATTTGTTTTAGTAATTTTTACGGTATTTTTTATTGTTTTTTTTGAAAGAGCAATGAGAAAAATTTTAATTAATTATCCAAAAAGACAAGTTGGAAATAAAATGTATGGAGGAGAGTCTTCTCATCTGCCTTTGAAAATTAATACAGCCGGTGTAATACCAGCAATTTTTGCTTCAGCTCTACTTTTATTGCCAATAACTATTTCAAACTTTGGTTTTGCTGAATCTGATACATTTTTAAAAATTTCATCGATGTTTACACAAGGTCAACCTCTTTATATGTTGCTTTATGCATCTGGGATAATTTTCTTTTCTTTTTTTTATACATCTATTGTATTTAATCCTAAAGAAACTGCTGAAAATTTAAGAAAATACGGTGGATATATACCTGGGATTAGACCTGGGGAAAGAACAGCAGAATATATTGATTCAATTTTAATTAGATTGACGACTGTTGGATCTCTATATTTAACTTTTGTATGTTTAATGCCTGAATTTTTAATAGCCAAATACCCCATTCCATTCTATTTAGGCGGTACTTCAATTTTAATTGTAGTAGTTGTTGCAATGGATACTGTAACCCAAGTTCAAACAAGATTAATGAGTTCACAATATGAGTCTTTAATTAAGAAAACAAAATTTGGTAAATAGTTAGACTATGAATTTAGTTATCTTTGGACCACCGGGAGCAGGTAAAGGAACTCAATCAAACTTTATTGTAAAGAAATATAATCTTCATCAATTATCTACAGGTGAATTGCTTAGGAATGAAATTATAAATAAAACACAATTAGGTTTAGATATCTCATCAAAAATGAACAGTGGCAGTCTAGTTCCAGATAATATAGTTAGTGATTTAATTGAAAAATTTATTTCCAAAAAAGAATTTAAAAATAGATTAATTTTTGACGGATATCCAAGAAATAAAGCTCAAGCTGAAAATTTGAATAAATTACTAAATAAATATGATCAAGAAATTAATTTAGTTTTAAAATTGTCAGTTTCTTCAAATGTTATTAAAAAAAGAATTACAGGACGATCTGTTTGTTCTATATGTGGAAAGATTTATAATGAATTTTTTAATCCTGCTCCCATAAATGCTGATTGCTGTGCATCCAAGTTTCTACAAAAACGATCTGATGATACTTTAGATATTGCTATCACTAGATATGAAACATACGAAAAAAATATAAAACCAGTTATAGACTTCTATAAAGAGTCTAATTTATTGAAAGTAGTTAATGGAGAGACCTCTATAAGTGAAATTACTAATGAAATTAGCGGGTTAATTGAGAGCATCAAGGGTTGACATTAAATTATTACACAATATAAATACGCTGTAAACTTAAACTCATTAATATATGGCTCGTATAGCAGGAATAAATATTCCACAAAATAAAGTTGTTAGTATTGCTCTAACCTATATTCATGGCATTGGCCCACATTCTTCAAAAAAAATCTGTGAAAAATTAGAAATTCCACATTCAAAAAGAGTCAATGAATTGTCTGAAGATCAAGTTTTAAAGATTAGAGAATTTATTGACGCGAACCATAAAGTTGAAGGTGACTTAAGAAGAGATGTTTCTGTTAACATTAAAAGATTAATTGATCTTTCTTGTTACAGAGGCACAAGACACAAAAAAAAATTACCTGTAAGAGGACAAAGAACACAATGCAATGCAAGAACTAGAAAAGGTAAAGCTATTGCTATTGCTGGAAAAAAACTAACACCTCTTAAGAAATAAATATTAGATGAACAAAAAGAATGAAAAAGTTGAGAAAAAAGTAGAAACAAAAAAAGTAGATACAAAAAAAGTAGATCCAAAAAAAGTTAGTACTTTTAAAAAAAAGAAAAAAGTAAAAAAAAATATAACTTCAGGTATTGCCTACGTTTATTCAACTTTCAACAATACAATCATATCTATTGCAGACGAAAATGGTAATGTTGTTTCTTGGTCTTCAGCGGGAGCAAAGGGTTTTAAAGGATCAAGAAAGTCTACACCATACGCCGCCCAAGTTGCAGCTGACGATGCCGGATCAAAAGCATTTGAACAAGGCTTAAGAACTTTGACAGTACAAGTTAAAGGACCAGGATCAGGACGTGAAACAGCGTTACGTTCTTTGCAATCAAGAGGATTTAAAATTTTATCAATTAAGGATACTACACCTATGCCACATAATGGTGCAAGACCACCCAAAAGAAGGAGAGTATAATGCAAACGACAGCTAATGTTATAGACAAAAATTGGAAAGCATTAATTAAACCAAGCAAATTAGAAATTTCAAGTAATGATGATAAAACAATTGCTAAAGTAGTTGCAGAACCATTAGAGAAAGGTTTTGCGCAAACAATTGGAAATTCTTTAAGAAGAATTTTATTATCATCAATTCAGGGTGCAGCTGTAACAGCAATTCAAATTGATGGTGTATTACACGAATTTTCAACGATTAAAGGAGTAAGAGAAGATGTTACAGATATAGTGTTAAATGTTAAAAATTTAGCAATAAAATCATCCTCATCAAGCCCAAAAAAAATTATTTTAGATATAAAAGGACCAAAAGAAGTAAAAGCTAAAGATATAACCCTGGTGCCTGAAATAGAAATATTAAACCCAGAGCAAACTATTTGCAATTTAGATGAAAAAACAAATTTTCATATGGAGTTAATGGTTAGTAACGGAAAAGGTTACGTACAGTCTCCAAAAAATAAAACTGAAGATAGTCCACTAGGCTTAATATCAATAGATTCATTATTTAGCCCCGTAAAAAAAGTATCTTTTTCTGTTGAAAACACAAGAGCTGGAAGTGCCTTAGATTATGATAAATTATTAATGACAGTTGAAACCAACGGCACAGTCGATGCTGAAGATGCAATAGCGTATTCGGCAAGAATTTTTCAAGATCAACTCTCCATGTTTGTTAATTTTGACGATCCTCAAGAAATTGTTCAAGAAGTAAAATCATCTGAACCAGAGTTTAACAGAAACTTATTAAAAAGAGTTGAAGAATTAGAACTTTCTGTAAGATCAATGAACTGTCTAAAGAATGACAATATAATTTATATCGGTGATTTAGTTCAAAAAACTGAGCCCGAAATGTTAAGAACACCTAATTTTGGAAGAAAATCACTTAACGAAATAAAGGAAGTTTTAAATACCATGTCATTATATCTTGGAATGGAAATACCTAACTGGCCACCTGACAATATTGCAGAAATGTCAAAAAAACTTGAGGAAAATAATTACTAATGAGACACGGCATTGGTTATAGAAAGCTAAATAAGACTAGCGAGCATAGAAAAGCCTTGTTTAAGAATATGTTAAATTCACTTATTAAATATGAGCAAATAATAACAACTCTTCCAAAAGCAAAAGAATTAAAACCTCAAATTGATAAAGTAATTACTATTGGAAAAACAAACATATTAAGTAATAAAAAGAGATTATTCTCAAAACTACAAGATAAGAAATCTGTAACTAAAGTATTTGACGAGCTATCAAAAAGATACAGCTCAAGAAAAGGTGGTTATTCTAGAGTTTTAAAAGCTGGTTTCAGGACAGGTGATGATGCACCTATGGCAGTTATAGAATTAGTAGATAGAAATATAGAAGCAAAAAAAATTGATAAGCCAAAAAAAGAAAAAAAAGATAAAGCAAAAGAAACGCAAACTGATCCAACAGCATTAAGCAAATAGTATTGGCTATGCATGCCTCAAAAAGTTAAAGTTAAGCAAGACTACCATAACAGTCGTTTTGATAGATGGTTTAAGGCAAACGTAATACATCTACCTCAATCATTAATTGAAAAAATATTAAGACTGAATAAAGTTAAAATTAATAGAAAAAAAATTAAATCATCATACAGAGTTCAGGCAGGGGATATAGTTGAAATATATGATATATCCAAGTTTAAAGTAAGTGATCGTCCAAAAATAATAAAATACAAACCCTCCAAGAGTGAAGTTGATATTTATGATGATTATGTTTTAGAAAATAATAATAATTTTATTGTAATAAATAAGCCACGAGGTATAGCAGTCCAAGCTGGCACTAAATCTTTCAGAAATATTATTGATGTTTTAAAAGATTCAAAATATTTTAAAAATACTAAACCATACATTGTTCATCGATTAGATAAAGAAACATCAGGCGTTTTAATAGTTGCTAAAACAAGGAAATACGCACAATTATTTACTTCACTTTTTAGAATAAGAAAAATTCATAAAACTTATATTGCTTTAATACATGGAAAGGTTTCAAATAATATTAAAACTTTAAAAGACGACTTAATATCGTATGATAACGAAAAAAAAATTATTCAAAAAGCTATTTCTCATTTAAGATTATTAAAAACTTCAACAGATTTTTCTTATGTAGAATTAAACCCTATTACAGGTAGGAAACATCAACTTAGAAAACAACTTTATAATATTGGAAACCCTATTGTTGGAGATGATAAATATTTTATTAATAGGCGAGCGGATAAAATGAAGAAAAAGAGTAAAAATTTATTATTACATGCTTATAAGATTAAGTTTATGATCAATAATATTCAGTATAATTTTAAAGCAAAATATGATCAAGAATTTGAAGATTTTATTAAAAAATATTTTTAAATTTTATCGATATTTTTAATCAATATATTTATTAGTTTTTTTTCAAAATTTTTGGGAACTACATTCTTTTCAAAAAATATAGAGGTAATTTTAGTGTTATCTAATCCGCATGGTATTATTTTTAAATATTCATTAAGATTATTTGATACATTAATTGAAAAGCCATGAAATGCTATCCATCTAGAAACGCGCAAACCGATTGCTGCAATTTTTTTTTCTTTTACCCAAATACCAATATTTTTTTTATCATTTTTAGCATTAATTTTAAAAATTTTTAGAAATTCAATAATACTAGTTTCTATACAACTGATTAATTTCCTTATATCCTTTTTTCTATTATTTAAATTAATAACAAAATATACAATCTTTTGACCTGGATTATGTAATGTGATCTTTCCACCTCTATTAGTTTTTATAATCTTAATTTTTCTATCAATAATTTCATTTTGTTTAAAACTTATTCCAGCTGTATAAGTTTTTGGATGCTCTAAAATCCATATTAATTCTCTATTATCTCCATTTTTAATTTCTTCTACTCTTTTATTGAGAAAAAGCATGGCTTTTTTGTAAGGTATACGTTTTTTACTTAATTTGATTTCAATACTCATTTAAATTGAATTTTATCACTTTATATACTATTAGTCTCAGAAAACTTTAAGAGGTATTTATGGCTTTGTTAAAGTCCACTGGAAATAAAAAAGTTAATTTAGATTTTAATAAAGAATTTATTAATACTTTTAGCGAAAAAATCGAGAATGGTAATATTGAGTTTATAAATCAAACTCTTAAAGATTTACATGAAGCCGACGTAGCAAATTTAATTGAAAATTTAAATCCAAGCACTAGAGTAAAATTAATAGAACTTGAGTCATTCAGTATTAATCCAGAAATATTCATTGAGTTAAATGAGTCGATACAAGGTGAAGTTCTTCAATTGTTATCTATAGAATCGATTATAAAGATAATAAAAAGACTTGAGTCAGATAATGCTATTAAAATTCTAGAAAATTTAGAGAAAGACACTAAAGATAAAGTATTAGATAAATTACCTCCAAAAGATAAATTTTTATTAGAAGAAGGGTTAAGTTATCCAGAAGACTCAGCGGCTAGAATAATGCAAAGAGAATTTACAGCAGTTCCTAGTAACTGGACTGTTGGACAAACAATTGATTATTTAAGAGAAGATAAAGATTTACCTGAAGAATTTTTAGAAATTTTTATAGTAGACAATGATTTTAAACCGATTGGCACTGTTCCATCTTCTAGGGTTTTAAGAACATCAAGAGATTTAAAAATGAACTCTATTATGATTGGAATGCCAGTTCTTATTTCCGCTAATATGGATCAAGAAGAAGTGGGTCACACTTTTGAAAATTATAATCTAGTATCTGCCGGTGTTGTGAATAAGAATAATAAATTAGTTGGCATGATAACAGCGGATGATGTTGTTACAGTAGTGCAAGAAGAAGCTGAAGAAGATGTTTTACGTTTAGCAGGTGTTGGAGACGAGGAAATTACAGATAGCGTTATGCTTAAAACTAAAAGAAGATTTAATTGGTTATTATTAAATTTACTTACAGCATTATTGGCAACATGGGTTATTAGTAATTTTGGCGCCTCAATTGAGCAAATGGTTGCCTTAGCTTTTTTGATGCCAATAGTAGCTTCTATGGGAGGAAATGCTGGCATGCAAACTCTAGCCGTAACTATTCGAGCTATAGCAACTAAAGAACTTTCAAAAACAAATTTTAATCGTGTTGTTGGTAAAGAATTTCTTATCGGAATTTTAAATGGCATTATTTTTGCAATAATTACTGCAGTGATAGTTCAATTATGGTTTAAACAATTAAATCTTTCATTATTAATAGGTGTATCAATGATTTTAAACATGATAGTCGCCGGGCTATTTGGAATTCTTGTTCCTGTATCTTTAAAAAAATTAAATATTGATCCAGCTTTAGCCTCAAGCGTTTTTGTTACAACAATTACAGATGTGATAGGTTTTTTATCTTTTTTAGGCCTAGGTTCTCTTTATTTTTTAAATTAGATATTATCGATAAGTCTTACGTTATTAATATAATAGGCAATAAATAGCCTAAACTTATTCTTTAATTTTCTTTTTTTGTAGAAATTTTTTATATTTAAATTTTTTATATAATCAATTTTAGTTACACCTATAGAAAATAAATCTTTTTTAATTGTATTTATTTTGAATGACTTATAATTTTTTTTTATTTTTTTACTTAAATTAAATAAATATTTATAAATATTTGAAGCTATAATTAACTCGTAATTATCAAGATTTAAGTTTCTAGTAGAACACGCAACTCCATTTTTTTCCCTAACAGTCATACATTCAACGACTTTTGTTTTAATATTATTTTTTTTTATATGTTTGTCTATCAAATTCAATTGCTGAAAATCTTTAATACCTAGGAAAATATATTTTGGATTAACAATTTCAAGAAAACGATTAACAACATTTAAAACACCTCTGAAATGACCTTTTCTAAACTTACCACATAATTGTTTAGAAAATTTGTCTACATAAATTTTATTTTTAGGTTTAAAGGAAAAAATGTCTCGATAAGAAGGTAGGTAAAGATAGTTAATTTGCAGTTTTTTAAGTTTTTTTATATCTAATTTTAAATTTCTTGGGTAATTTTTAAAATCATTTTTTTTATTGAATTGTGTTGGATTAACAAAAATAGATACACAAATTTTACATTTATATCTCTTGGCTTTTTTTATTAAAGAAAGGTGCCCTTTGTGTAGACCACCCATAGTAGGCACAAATGATAAGCAATTATCTTTGGAAATCTCTTTTTGTAGATTTAGTTTGTTTTTAAATATTTTCATTTCTTAACTTCAATGATATCAACTAATATAAGAATCTTATGATAAAACAAGCAATTATTCCATTAGCAGGATTAGGCACAAGAATGCTTCCTTTGACAAGTATTATGCCTAAGGAGTTAATGCCTATTAACGGTAAGCCTAATTTACAATATATATTAGATGAATGTATTGAGGCTGGAGTAAAGGAATTTATATTTATAATTTCAAAAAAAAAACTATCGATTAAAAAATATTTTTTTAACGATAATTTCTATAAGAAAATAATAAAGAAGAAGAAAGATAAAAGACTATTTGAAGAGTATAAAAAAATAAAAAAATATCAAAAAATGATAAAATTTGTTTATCAAAATAAACCAAAAGGTACAGGAGATGCAGTTTTAAAGTGCCAAAAATTAATAAAAAGTAAATATTTTTTAATGCTTTTACCTGATGACCTAATAATAAGAAATAATTGTTCGAAAGAAATGATGCGATTACATAAAAAAACCAAAGGATCTATAATTGCCACAAAAAAAGTAGAGAGAAAAACAGTATCTAGATGGGGAATTTTATCAATTAGAAATAAAAAAAAAAAATATTTTCAAATTAAAGATGTTGTAGAGAAGCCTAGTATCAAAAAAGCACCATCTAATTTTGCGATTATAGGAAGATATATACTTCCTACAAAAATATTTGCAGAAATCAAAAAATTAAAACCTAGTCAAGGAGGAGAGATACATATTACTGACGCAATTAGAAGTTTAATTAAAAAAGAAAATAAATTTTATGGAAATATTTTTACAGGCAAATATTTAGATTGTGGGACTTTAAGTGGATACATTGATTCTGGAATTCAGATATTTAAAGGAAAATAAATGAAATTATGTATGATAGGTACTGGATACGTTGGATTAGTTAGCGGTGTTTGTTTTGCTGATATAGGTAACCAGGTTGTCTGCGTTGACAAAGATAAAAACAAAATAGATAAACTTAATTCTGGAATTTCTCCAATTTATGAACCAGGATTAAATGAATTAATAAAAAAAAATTTTTCTGGTAAACGTCTCACATTCACTACAAATATCGATAAAGCTATAAGCTCATCAGACATAATCTTTATATGTGTGGGCACACCTACAAAAAAAGGATCAATTAAAGTTGATTTATCTTTTGTTTATAAATGTGCAAAAGAAATATTAAAATATTCCAAAAGAAAAAAAATTATTATTACTAAATCTACAGTTCCAGTAGGAACAGGCGATGAGATTGAAAAGATTTTAAAAAAAAAGAAAAAACTTTTTACGGTAATTTCTAATCCTGAATTCTTACGAGAAGGTGAAGCAATACGTGATTTTAGGTATCCAGATAGAATTGTAGTAGGCTCTAACGAAAAAAAAGCTTTTAATATTATGAGAAAACTTTACGTCCCATTAACTCAGAAGGGTTCAAAATTTTTTACTACTTCTAGAAGAGGAGCCGAGCTAATAAAGTATGCATCAAATGCTTTTCTCGCAACCAAAGTTACTTTTATTAATGAACTTGCTAACTTGTGTGAAAAAACTGGAGTAAATATAGAAGATGTTTCATTAGGTATGGGTTCTGATAATAGAATAGGCGGTAGGTTTTTACGTGCTGGCCCAGCTTATGGAGGCTCATGTTTTCCAAAAGATACTAAAGGCCTCGTATCAGTTGCAGATAACTATAAAATAAATTTATCGGTTGTTAAATCAGTTATAAAATCTAATCAAAACAGAGTGAATTTACTTACTCAAAGAGTTCATAAAATTTTGGGATCAAATATAAAAAATAAAAAAATTTCTTTCTTAGGCGTTACATTTAAACCAAACACAGACGATATGAGAGATGCGACTAGCCTTAAAATGATACCTTATCTATGCAAAAAAGGAGCAAAAATTAATTACTATGATCCTTCTGGAGAAAAGAATGAATTTAGAAAAATAAAAAACTGCAATTATATAAACAATATTAAATCTAATTGTAGTGGCGCAGATTTAGTAGTTTTACTCACTGAATGGGATGAATTTAAATCAATAGATTTTAAAAAGATTGTTAAAAATAATAAATTTAAAGTTTACGATCTAAGAAACCTTTATTCTGCTGAAGAAATGAAAAAAAATAAAATCAAATATTACTCTGTCGGTAGACCGAACATTAATTAAGCTCAAAGATAGCATCAACTTCTACAGCAACACCCAAAGGCAAACTATTTGCACTTACTGCAGCGCGCGTGTGTTCACCTTTTTTATCAAAAATCTTAGCTATAATATCTGAAGCGCCGTTTATAATTTTTGGCTGATCTTTAAAATCATCTGTTGAATTAACATAACCTGTCAATTTGACACAAGATTTAACTTTATCCAAATCTCCCCCACAAGCATTTTTAACATGTGCAACAATACTTAAACCACATCTTTCGGCAGCTTTATAACCATTCTCTAAATCTAAATCTTTTCCAATCTTACCAGTTATAAGTTTTGTATTTTCATCAATAGATATTTGACCAGAAATATATAAAAGTTTTCCAATAATCTTAGTAGCTACATAAGCTCCTACTGGAGCTTTTGGCTCAGGCAGTTTTATATTTAAGCTCTTTAATTTGTTTTCTATTTCGTTCATTTTCTTTTGCCTTTTTTTTTAGTTTTATCGTATTCTCTTCTTTTTTCAATTAATATTAGAGCTTCTTCCATTGTAAGTTCATTTGGATCTTTTTCTTCAGGAATAGTTGCATTTAGAGACTTGTATTTAATATAAGGCCCATATTGTCCCTTCATAATTCTAACTGGTTTTTTATCCTCAGGATGTTCTCCAAGATCTTTGATTAGTAAAGAAGATATTCTTCCCGGCTTAGCTTCAGCAATTAATGTAATTGCTCGATTAATTCCTATGGAAAAAAGATCTTCAACATTTTCCAATCTTGCAGATTTATTTTCACATTTTAAATACGGACCAAATCTTCCGGAATTTAAAGTTATATCTTGTTTATTTTCTGGATGTTGTCCTAAAACTTTAGGGAGAGAGCATAAATATTTTGCTTTGTCTAAATCAACACTGTCAATATCAATACCTTTTGGAATGGAAACATTTTTGAGATGTTCATTCTCATTTTTTTTCTTTCTACCTTTTTTCTTTTTTGTTTCTAATTCTTCTTTTTCTTTTTCATACTGCAAGTAGGGGCCAAATCTACCATTCTTTAAATATATATCTTTACCTTTTTCGTTTTGACCCAGTAATTTAGGTTCAGCTAAGTTATATTGAGCTGCAGCTTTAGCTTTAGATAAAGGTCTAGTAAATTTACACTCTGGATAATTTGAACATCCTATAAAAGCTCCACCTCTAAAACTATTCTTAAGACTTAGTTCTCCACTGGAACACAACTTACATTTTCGATCTATAGCATCTTTATCATCCCTCTCAAAAATTAAAGCACCTAAACTTTCATTTAATAAGTCTAATACTTCTCTAGTTCTCTTTTCCTTAACTTTTCCAACATTTATGTAAAAATCTTTCCAAAAATTATCTAAAACTTGAACCCATTCAATTTTACCACTAGTGATTTCATCTAGTTGATTTTCTAGGTCTGCAGTGAAATTATAATCCACGTATTTAGAGAATAATTCTTCTAAAAAAGCTGAAATTAGCTTACCTCTGTCAGTCGGATTAAACCTTTTATTTATTAATTCGACATAATTTCTCGTTGATAATACTGAGATAATGCTAGCATAAGTGGAAGGTCTCCCTATGCCTAATTCCTCCATTTTTTTTACTAAACTAGCTTCAGAGTATCGTGGTGCTGGATCTGTAAAGTGTTGTTCATCATTAAGCTTAAGTATACTAATTTCTTCTCCAACTTTGACTTCAGGCAAAATATTCTTTGCATCTTCGTCTGTTTCTTGAACTTGATAAACTTTAAGAAATCCATCAAATTTTACTACAGAACCGCTAGTTCTAAAGTTAATCTTATTATCATTTGAAGAAATAATTATCGTATTTCTATCAAATTCTGCTGGAGTCATTTGAGATGATATAGCTCTACTCCAAATTAATTCATAGAGTTTAAATTGATCTGCATTTACATATTTTTTTATATCAGAAGGTTTTCTACTTATATTAGTTGGCCTAATTGCTTCATGAGCTTCCTGAGCGTTCTTCGCTTTTTTTCCTGCATAATTATTTGGTGCCTCTGGTAAATATTTATCACCATAATCATCAGTAATGTATTTTCTAAAGTCATTAATTGCTTCTCTTGAAATATTAGTACCATCAGTTCTCATATAAGTAATTAATCCAGTGGTTTCACCCTCTATATCTACTCCTTGATAAAGTCTTTGTGCAATTTGCATTGTTCTGGAAGCTCCAAAACCAAATCGTCCCGAAGCAGTTTGTTGTAAAGTTGAAGTTGTAAAAGGAGCTAGGGGGTTTCGTTTAAATACTTTTGTGTTCACATCAGCTATCTTAAATTTTGTTTTATTGATTACATCAACTGCTTTTTGTATTTCTACTTTATTTTTAAAAGAAAATTTTTCAATTTTTTCTCCATTAAATAAACTTAATTTTGATAAAATATTTTTATTATCTTTATTCGTAAAGTCTGATGTAAGAGTCCAATATTCTTCTGGTTTAAATAACTCTATTTCCTTTTCTCTTTCAGTTATAAGCTTTAATGCCACAGATTGAACTCTTCCTGCTGATTTTGATCCAGGTAATTTTGTCCAAAGGATTGGTGAAATATTAAATCCCACAAGATAGTCTAGAGCTCTTCGCGCTAGATAAGCTTCAACTAAAGGTAAATGAATTTCTCTTGGATTTTTAATAGCATCTAAAATTGCTTTCTTCGTAATCTCATTAAAAACAACTCGCTCTAGATGTTTATCTTTTAATAATTTTTTTTTATTTAAAACTTCTTTAACATGCCATGCGATAGCTTCGCCTTCACGATCAGGGTCCGTAGCTAAAATAATTTTGTCAGAATCTTCAGCAGCATTTGTAATTTCTTTTAAATATTTTTTTGAAAAAGAGTCTATTTCCCATTGCATTTGAAATTTATTATCAGGATCTACAGATCCATTTTTAGAAGGAAGGTCCCTTATGTGTCCATAACTAGCTAAAACTAAATAATCTTTACCTAAATATTTATTTATAGTTTTTGCTTTTGCTGGACTCTCAACAATTACTAAATTCATTATTCGTTTATTTTCAAAATTAAACGAATTTGTCAAATTTATTATTTAAAAACAAGAAAAGACAACACTTATAACTTAATTTTACTTTCTTCAGAATTTTTTAATCGAACTATATTTTCTCGATGAGTGTAAATGATAATCACAGCAAAAATAAAAAGTATTAAAGAAAAATTATTAATAAAAAAATATGAGTAAACAAAAACAATTAAAGATGAAATGATAGAAGATAA
>Ga0233444_10003124_pt1 | contig 16705 bp, 14 predicted proteins | sample SI_124_October20_6_FD_182792 | JGI IMG/M metagenome (GOLD analysis project Ga0233444, IMG submission 182792) | Seawater microbial communities from Saanich Inlet, British Columbia, Canada - SI_124_October2016_10_MG | ecosystem: Environmental > Aquatic > Marine > Inlet | place: Canada: British...
TAAGTTATAATTTTCAAGAAATTTTCTTTAGGTCTTCCTATTTCAGCTAAATTTTTATTTACTAGAATAGGCCTTTCAATCAATTTAGGTTCTTTTACCATCCAATTAATTAGCTCATTTTCAGAGATGGATTTTCCCTTTATATTTTCTTTATAAACTGCTTCACTTTTTCTAACAAGCTCAAATGCAGAAATATTTAATTTTTTTAAAAGTGCTATTAACTCGTCTTTTGAAATTCTATTTTCCAAATAATTAATTATTTCAGGTTGTATATTTTTAGATTCTAGAAAAGCCAATCCTTCTCTACTTTTACGACATCTGTTGTTGTGATAATATTTCATTTATTTTGATTTTCCATAACTCATTAAGTAATTATTTAAAAATGGCTGTAATTCACCATCGAGTACTTTAAACGGATCATTGCTTTGAAAATTTGTTCTATGATCTTTGACTCTTTTATCGTCTAATACATAGCTTCTAATTTGAGATCCCCACTCAATTTTCTTTTTCCCAGCTTCTATTTCATCTTGTTTTTCTCTTCTTGCTCGTAATTCGAGCTCATAAAGTTGAGACTTTAATAATTGCATGGCTTTTTCTCGATTGCCAAGTTGAGACCTAGTTTCAGTATTTTCTATAACAATTCCGGTTGGAGCATGTTTTAGCCGTACTCCCGTTTCAACTTTATTAACATTTTGCCCTCCTGCGCCTCCGCTTCTGAAAGTATCCCAGCTAATATCTGCTGGACTAATATCTATTTCTATGGTGTTGTCAACACTCGGATATACATAAACGGATGAAAAAGAAGTCATTCTTTTTCCCTGAGCATTAAATGGGCTTACTCTTACTAGTCTGTGAACACCATTTTCTCCTTTTAAATATCCAAATGCAGAATCTCCAGAAATTTCGAGAGTTACCGTTTTAATTCCAGCTACATCCCCATCTTGAGAATGAATTTCTTTGACTTTGTATCCATTCTTCTCACACCACATTAAGTACATTCTCATTAACATTGCACTCCAATCACAACTTTCTGTACCACCAGCACCAGCAGTAATTTGAAGAATTGCATCCAAATGATCTTCTTCTAAAGAAAGCATGTTCTTTAACTCTAAATCCTCTAAATTTTCAACTAATTTTTTATGTTGATTCAAAACTTCTTCTTCAGAAGATTCACCTTCTTTAAAAAATTCAAATAGAACTTCTGTGTCTTCAAGATTGGTTTTTAAATTGTCGTAAGACTTTACCCACAATTTCTTCTTTTTTATAGACTTTAATACTATTTCTGCTTTTTTAGGGTCATTCCAAAATTCAGGATCTTGAGTTACTAATTCTTCCTCTTTGATTAATTCTCTTTTATCATCAATGTCAAAGATACCCCCTTAACGCTTCCAGACGATCTTTAATAACTTTAAGTTGCTCAGGTGAAATCATGTTGTTGAATTTTAACAATGTTAGTAGAAAAATTTATCTTAATCTTAATTTATCCCCATTATTTAAGCTATTTTTTAAAATTAGTTGATTTCTTTTTTTCAATGACTTCATTTTAACGCCATAAGTTTGAGAAATAGTTCTCAAATCTTCCCCATTATTCACCACGTGAATTCTTTGTTTAGATCTATTTCTTTTTGGTTGAATAAATACTTTAGTCCCTACATTTAATACAGACTGGTTATTGTCGTCATTATATTTTAGTATTTGTTTTAATTTAATATTTAAGCTTTTCGCAATTGTCTTATAAGTCTCTTGATTTTTAGACATTACATATTTTATTTTGTTGGGATGCATGTAAATATTTCTTTTGCCAGATATCAAATTCTTATCAATTTTTTTGCTGTCAAATTGATACAGTTTATTTTCTTCAATAATTTTTATAAGAAGTTCTGGATACTTGTTGTTGGTTGCATAACCAGCTTTTTTAAGACCCTTTGCCCAAGACTTATAGTCTGTAATTTTATAGTCAAAAAGAAATTCATATCTGCTGTATTTATTTAGAAAAAGGGAGTGGTCTACAAAGGATTCTAAGACATTTTTATAATTTCTAAAACATTCATTCTTTTTATCATCATCGGCAAATATCTTTTTCCCTTCCCACCCATGACACTTTATTCCAAAGTGATTATTTGCTTTTGTAGCAAGCCTTGAATTCCCATTGTTACTTTCTAATATACCTTGCGCTAAAGTAATACTTGCTGGAATCTTATATTGATGCATTTGTTTTACTGCTAAGGAAGAGTATTTTTCAATGTATTCTTTTCTTGAGATTTCTTGTCCAAATGCAGAGTTTATTGAAATTACTAACCCAATAGCAATGCACTTAAAGTATTTACTCAAAATCATTTTGTTGGTGTTTTATTGTAAAGAAAAATATTTTTAAAATCTTTTTCAATAGAAGTTCCTATAACTGCTATATCTGCACCAGCATCCCAAACATTTTCTAAATCTTGTTGACTATTGATACCTCCTCCAACAATTAATGGGACATGTATTGTTTTTTTAACCTCTGCTATCATTTTCTCTCCAATGCTTTCTCCTGCTCCTGATCCTTTGTCCAAATAAATATATTGAAGTCCCAATTGTTCTCCTGCTAAAGCAGTTGCAGCAGCAATAGAACTTTTATTTTTTGGTATTGGAAGAGATTCACTCATGTAAATGGCTGAGTTTAAATTATCTCCTTCTACAAGAATATAGCCACATGGTAAAATTTCAAGGTTGCTAGCTTTGATCTTAAATGCTGATTTCACATGTTGTCCAATCAAAAGCTCTGGGTTTCTTCCACTAATCAGAGATAATAAAAATATACCATCTGCATATTTAGAAATTTGTTGGTTGTCCCCTGGGAAAATTAAAACAGGTTTGGAGGAAAGAGTTTTAATTTCCTTCAAAAAATTATCGAACATCTGGTGATTAATTAAACTTCCACCAACTAAAATAAAGTCACAGCTAGAATTATTTGTTAAAGAAATTAATTCGTTTATTTCCTCAAAAACAATCTTATCAGGATCAATTAAAACACACCATTGTTTTTCTCCTTTTGATATTTTATCGCTAATAATCTTCTTAATCATGAATAATGGTATAATCTGTGTTGAAAGCTAAAAAATAATTTCGAAAGTTGGTTATTTTTATATTACTAGAGAATGAAAAATTTGGATGATTGCAAAAGCCTTTATATCCATCAGAATTTTTTTTCACTATTAAATGCTTGTTAAATAAAACTGAATTGTCTTTTCTTTCTTTATAAAGAACCTCTTTAATACACCATTTTTTAAGTAATTCTTTTAAATCATTATCATCATTGAAGTCTTCTTTATTTGTGAATTTATGTTTTATTTTCCAGGTGTTCCTATTGTTTTGTTCTATATCTATCCCACATGGGAAATCTGCAATAATTATTGCAATTGTATTTTTAGTGTGAGTAATAGAAATCTCTTTATTGGACTTTTCTAAATAAGGAATTCCATTTTTTGAAATTAATATTTCATTATCAATAAGTTCATTAAAAAGAAGTTTCACTCCATAAATTTGCCATTTTCTACTTTCATTTTTGAAATCTATAAAATCCTTATGGTAATTAGGATGAATGATCTTGCAATTATTAAGATTAAATTCATCTTGATTAAATTCCCAAATACCAACTTTATAGTTAGTCCCTTTAAATATTTTTTGAAGTGGCAAAACTTATAATTAAAAGTAATTTATTTCTTTGTAAAAATAATTGACAATAAAAAAAATGTCTTTTTTCAGTTGATTTAAAAGAGCCTCTTTATATTTGTTCAAATATCTTAAAAATAAAAATGATATTTTAGGATGACAACCTAATTTCCATTTCTCAAAAAAAAAGAAATAATCTAATATTGAGAAAATAAATGTAAATAATAAGGTTATTAAGTTATCCAAGTTAAATAGAATCGTAAATTAATTATTGAAATCATTAATGAAGGATTTATATATATATAATTCTCTATCTTCTAAAAAAGAGAAATTTATCCCAATTGAAAAAGATCATGTTGGAATGTATGTCTGTGGTCCCACTGTCTACAGCAACGTTCATGTTGGAAATGTAAGAACATTTATGTCCTTTGATATGGTTTATAGATACTTATTGCATTTAGGTTATAAGGTAAGATATGTTAGGAATATCACGGATGCAGGACATTTAGAAAATGATGCGGACCAGGGAGAAGATAGAATAGCAAAAAAAGCACATTTAGAGAAAATTGAACCCATGGAAGTCGTACAACGCTATACTGTAGATTTTCACAACACATTAAACCGTTTTAATTTTTTACCACCTAGTATTGAACCTACTGCAACTGGCCATATTATTGAGCAAATAGAAATTATCAAGCAAATTGTAGATAAGGGATTTGCCTATGAAGTTAAAGGGTCAGTTTATTTTGATGTTTTAAAGTACAATCAAGAAAACAACTATGGCATATTAAGTGGAAGAAAAATCGAAGATTTAATTCACAATACTCGTATACTAGACGGTCAGTCGGATAAGAAGAATCCACAAGATTTTGCTCTTTGGAAACGTGCAGAGCCACAACATATAATGAGATGGCCATCACCATGGGGAATTGGTTTCCCGGGTTGGCACTTGGAATGTACTGCAATGAGCACGAAATATTTGGGTAAAAAATTTGATATTCATGGAGGCGGTATGGATTTGAAATTTCCTCATCATGAATGTGAAATTGCTCAAGCTGAAATATGTAATGATAGCAGCCCAGTTAACATTTGGATGCATACAAATATGCTCACTTTAAACGGTCAAAAAATGGCTAAATCTACAGGAAATTTTATTTTACCAAATGATTTCTTTACTGGAGATAGCAAACATTTAAGTAAAAGTTTTTCTGCCGGTTGTGTTAGGTTTTTCATTCTCCAAGCACATTATAGAAGTGTTTTAGACTTTTCTAATGAGGCGTTATTGGCTTCTGAAAAAGGGTATAACAAACTAATGGAAAGTATCCGAATTTTAGAAACTTTGAATCCCTCTTCAAATACTTCAGATTTTAATGTGGCATCATGGAAAGAGAATTGTTACAATGCAATGAATGATGATTTTAATTCTCCTATTTTAATTGCAGAACTATTTAGCGTTGTAAAATTTATAAATCAGGTGAAAGATGGTAGCTCTACAGTTAGTAAAAAAGATTTGGAGATTGTTATGAACACCGTGAATGTATTTGTTTTTGAGATTTTAGGTCTTCAAAATGTTAATGAAGCTGAAAATCAATACAAAGAAAAATTAGAAGAGACATTAGAGTTGCTAATTAAAATGAGGTCGAATGCAAGAGCTAATAAGGACTTTGAATTATCAGATAAAATAAGAATTGAATTAGATGAGATTGGCATTCAACTTAAAGATTCCAAAGGAGGTACAACCTTTAAAATTGATTAAATATGAATTTCTCTATTGTAAATAAAATTTTTCTTATATCTAGTTTATTGTTTGGTGTAAATAGTTTTTTTTCTCAAAACAGTATTGTAGATTCTTTATTTAGTATTAAAGGAGAACAATATTTTTCTTTTGATCCTCCAAAAAATATTAATACCATTAGCAAAATTATATCCATAGACCATAAATCAAATTCCCAAAAGATTTACGCTTATGCCAATAAAAAAGAATTCATTGATTTTTTAGATTTAGAAATTCCATTTGAAATATTAAATAATGAAATACAAATACTGGAGTCAACTACTTCAAGATCTTCTTGGAATTTTTATCCTAATTACCAAGAATACGAAAATATGATGCAAGCATTTGCTGATTCTTTTCCAGCAATTTGCAAACTTCATAATCTTGGCACATTAAATTCAGGACATAAAATTTTAGCAGTTCAAATATCTAATAATGTTGGTAACCCTGAAAACGAGCCTTCTTTTTTATATACATCTTCCATGCATGGAAATGAGCTAACTGGCTACGTCTTAATGTTGAGGTTGATTGATGAAATTTTAAATGGCTACAGTGTTGGTAATTACACTAATATTGTCGACGGAATAGATTTATGGATTAACCCTTTAGCTAATCCAGATGGAGCATTTGCAGTAAGTGACCTCTCTGTTAATGGTGCGGTGAGAGGCAATGCAAATTGGATTGATTTAAATAGGAACTATCCAGATCCAGTAGATGGTGATCATCCAGATGGAAACCCCTGGCAAGAAGAAACAATTATTTTTATGAATCTTTCGGATTCAATACCTTTTAGCATGTCATGTAATTTTCACACTGGAGCAGAAGTCTTTAATTACCCTTGGGATACTTGGTCAAATTTAACTGCAGACGATTCTTGGTGGCAGAATATTGGTTCTAGCTACGCAGATACTGTTCATCAACACGGTCCTTTGGGATATTTTAATGATCTAAATAATGGAATTACCAACGGATGGGTATGGTATGAGGTAGACGGAGGAAGGCAAGATTTTATGAACTATTTTAAACGATGTAGAGAATCTACCATTGAACTTTCTTCAAATAAAGTTCCAAGCCCTTCTACTTTGCCAAATTATTGGAATGCAAATAAAGCTTCTTTGATTAATTATATTGAAGAGTCTTTAAATGGTCTTAGAGGAATAGTATCTGATTCTATAACTGGACAACCACTTAATGCTCGAGTAGAGATTTTTGGCCACGATTATGACAGTTCTCACGTTTATTCGAATTTACCAGTGGGGAATTACCACAGATACTTAAGTCCAGGTAATTATTTAGTTAATTTTAGCGCTCAAGGTTATGAAAGTAAGTTAATAAATGTGGATATTTACACTGCAACTCCTACAGTTTTAAATGTACAATTGGGAGAGAGTAATTTGGTTGGAATTACTGATTTAAATAGCGAAAAAAAGTTGATAAAAAAAGTAGATGTCTTGGGTAGAGAGGGTTCTGAAAATTCTTTACAAATTCAAATATTTGACGATGGTTCAACATTAAAAATATTCAATAATAAAAATAAATAAATATGAAAAACCTTTTAATTATTTCAATTTCGTTTATGTCTTTAGGTGTTTTTTCTCAAGAAAAATTTGAGACTAACAGAAAAGGAAGCGATTATAAATTTAAAGTACTTAAAGATTTAGAGGCAACAGATGTCCAAGATCAAGGCAGAACTAGTACTTGCTGGAGTTTTTCTTCTTTATCATTTTTTGAATCGGAAATTATAAGACTAAAAAACGAACGTCATAATCTTTCAGAAATGTTTATTGCCCGAAATGCTTATTTGGGGAAAGCAGAAAATTACTTGAGAATGTATGGTACTTTTACTTTTGGTCCTGGTGGAGCATTTCACGACATACCATGGGTTATTAAAAGATATGGTATTGTTCCAGAAGAAGCATATCAAGGTTTGAATTATGGAAGTACTACCCATAAGCATTCAGAAATGGAGGCAGTTTTAGATGCTGCTGTTAAAGCACTAGCTAAAAAACCTCAGAATGGAAAACTAACCCCAGTTTGGAAAAATGGTATAGAAGGCATTCTCGATGCATATTTAGGGGAGCTTCCTAGTGATATAGAAGATTTTAATTTCACTTATAATGGAAAGCAGTACAATCCAAAATCTTTTTCAAAATCCTTAGGACTAAATATGGAAGATTATATTTCTATTACTTCATTTTCTCACCACCCATTTTACAGTCAATTTGTATTAGAGGTTCAGGATAATTGGGCAATGCAATCTAGCTACAATTTGCCACTTGATGAGTTCATGAATGTAATGGAACAAGCTATTATGAACGGCTATACTTTTGGTTGGGGAGCAGATGTTTCTGAAAAAGGTTTTGGCTATAGAGATGCTTTGGCAATTATTCCTGAAGATGAATCAACTATCCAAAAATCTGGAAAGGATAGTAAAAGATTTAACGATGCTGGTGCTATTAGGGTTAGCAATGCCTTTGTTTCACCTGTAAAAGAGAGAAATATTACCCAAGAAGATAGACAAATTGCATTCGATAATCAAGAGACTACGGATGATCATGGAATGCATGTTACTGGTTTGGTAGAAGATCAAAAAGGGACTAAGTATTTTATAGTTAAAAACTCTTGGGGAGAAAGCAATGATAGAGATGGCTATTTCTTTGCCTCATTCCCATATGTAAAGTATAAAACTTTAAATATTCAAGTTCATAAAGATGTATTGTCAAAAGATCTCAAAAAAAAATTAGGAATTAAGTAATGTTAAGAATATTGGGATATATATTCATTGCTCCAATATGGTTGTATCAAAAATTAATTTCTCCTTTTTTTCCTAGTACCTGTAGATTCAACCCAACTTGCTCCAACTATGCAATAGATGCAATTAAATTAAAAGGCCCCTTTGTTGGATTTTGGTTAGCTTTAAAAAGAATTTCAAAATGTCATCCTTGGGGAGGAACAGGTTACGATCCACTTCCCTAAAATTTTAATATGCTAAAAATAGATATGCATTCTCATATAATTCCAAAAAACCTTCCAGACTGGGAGAAAAAGTTTGGTTATGAGGGTTTTATAAGACTTGAGCATCATAAACCTGGCTGGGCCAATATGATGCAGGGAGATAACTTTTTCAGAGAAATAAATCACAATTGTTGGGACCCTGAAATTAGAATGAATGAGTATGAAAAATATGCTACTCAAGTGCAAGTAGTAGGCACAATTCCTGTTCTATTTGCATATTTTTCAAAACCAAAAGATAGTCTAGAAGTCGCTAGATTTTTAAACGATGATTTAGCCAATTTAGTAAATAAATATCCTAAAAAATACATTGGTTTAGGCTCTTTGCCCATGCAAGATCCAGAGCTTGCAGTTCAAGAACTTTTTAGAATCAAAGAATTAGGACTTAATGGGGTGCAGATAGGATCTAATATTGAAGATAAAAATTTAAATGAACCTGATTTTTTTCCAGTTTGGGAAGCCTTAGAAAGGCTTGGATTGGCTGTATTAGTTCATCCATGGAATATGATGGGTAAGAAAAATATGAACAAATACTGGCTTCCTTGGCTAGTTGGAATGCCAGCGGAAACCTCTCGTGCAATGTGCTCTATGATATTTGGAGGGGTTTTTGACAAGTTTCCAAATTTAAGAGTCAACTTTTGCCATGCAAGTGGGTCTTTTTTATCAACCATTGGAAGAATCGAACATGGTTTCAATTGCAGGCCAGATCTTGTTGCGGTAGACAACCCAAAAAACCCAAGAGAATACTGTGGTCATTTTTGGGTAGATTGTATTACCCATGATCAAGACATGCTCCGTTATGTTTTAAAAATGCAAGGCTCTAAAAGAGTTACACTGGGAAGTGATTATCCCTTTCCATTAGGTGATTTAGAAATAGGAGAGTTTATTAATCAAATGAATTTAGAAAAATCTGTTGTTGAAGATATATTTTGCAATAGCACTCTAGAATGGTTAAATCTAAAAAAAGAAATGTTTTTATGAGAGTTATAATTTGGAACCTATTAATACTATTTTATTCTTTGCCATCCTTTTCTCAAGATAGTTATTGGCAACAAAATATAAAATACGATATGAATATTGATTTTGACCACGTAAGTCATCAATTTGATATTCACCAAGAAATTACATATACCAATAATTCACCTGATGAATTGTCTAAAGTATATATGCACCTATATTACAATGCTTTCCAGCCGGGCTCTATGATGGATGTAAGATCAAGATCAATTGCTGATCCTGATTCTAGAGTGGTGGACAGAATTTTTAACCTTGATAAAAACGAAATTGGATTCCAAAAAATTATTAGTGTAAAAAATGGTTCCAATAATTTGACTTTTTTTCAAGAGGGAACCATCTTGGAGATTTTTTTAAATAAACCTATTAAGCCTGGTAAGAAATTAAATTTATCTATTGATTGTAAAAGTCAAATTCCAATTCAAATACGAAGAACTGGGAGGTATAATAAAGAAGATGTAGCTTATTCTATGACTCAGTGGTATCCCAAAATGTGTGAATATGATTTGGAAGGTTGGCATACAAATCCATATATAGGTAGAGAATTTTACGGAGTATGGGGAGATTTCAACGTTGAAATTAATATTGACAGTTCATTTGTTTTAGGAGGAACTGGAATTCTTCAAAATCCAAATGAAATAGGACATGGATATGAAACCGAAAAGAAAGAAAGAAAGGGCAATTCAAATAAACTAAAATGGCATTTTAAAGCTGAAAATGTCCACGATTTTGCTTGGGCTGCAGATCCGTTTTTTATTCATGAACAAACTTCACTAGAAAATGGAACTATACTTCATTTTCTGCACAAAAACGACTCTTTAAATGACAATTGGAAACGATTACAACCATATGCAGTAAAATGTTTTGAATATATGAACGAAAATTATGGCGAATATCCTTATAAACAGTATTCAATTATTCAAGGAGGCGATGGAGGTATGGAATATCCAATGTGCACCTTAATTACTGCTGGGGGATCATTCAAAGGATTGGTAAGTGTTACTGTTCACGAGGCTATTCATAGCTGGTTCCAAGGAATTCTTGGGACTAACGAGTCTAAATATGAATGGATGGACGAAGGTTTTTGTACTTATGCGCAATATGAAGTGCTAAACTATTTATATAAAAAAAATGTTTTAAACCCTCTTTACAGACAGTATAAGAGCTATTCTAATGTTGCAAAATCTAGTTATAAAGAACCATTATCGACCCATGCTGATTTTTATAACTTAAATTATGTTTATGGTGTAAATGCTTACAATAAAGGCTCAGTTTTTCTGCATCAATTGGGTTATATAATTGGTTCGAAAGCTTTAAAAATAGGCATGAAAAAATATTTTGATATATGGAAGTTTAAACACCCTAAACCATCTGATTTTAAGAAAATTATGGAGATGGAAAGTGGATTAGAATTAGATTGGTATTTTGAGCAATTTACCCAAACTACTAACACAATTGATTATGCCATTGCAAGAGTTAAGTCTATTGGTCAAAAAACTCAAATTTTGGTTCAGAAAAAAGGAAGAATTCCAATGCCTTTAGATATTTGTCTTGTCACCATTGATTCCAATGCTGTTTGGTATAATATTCCTCTTAGGATTATGCGTGGGTCAAAGAAAAATGATATGATAGGAGATAATTTTAAGACTATATCAGATTGGCCTTGGGTATATGAATACTATGAATTTGAAGTAGATTTTTCATTAGAAGAAATTAAAAAAATTCAAATTGACCCATCTACTAGACTTGCAGATGTTAATTTAGAAAACAATGTTTGGACTGAAAGCACTAAACAGGAAATAATAGTTCCTGGAATTATTTTTAAAAGTAAATTATAAATATTTTTTAATAGCTATTGAAATTAGTTGCTGGTTTGCTAGCCTTAAGCCCCAATATTCTTGACTTAGTGCTGCACTTCCCCCACTGCTATTTACAATTGTAGCTTCGTAATATTGATGAAATCCAATATTAAAATTGGCAACTACATTTATAAATAAATCTTTTTTAATTAGATATTCTAAAAACATAAAGTACTCAAGTCCTGTTCCAAAATAGTCTGAGGACCAAAATGCTTGAGTTCCTGCTACAGCTTGTCCTCTATATATATTACACCTAAAATAAGGTCCTATACCATGACCGATATTTGTGTTTCTTTTCTCAAAAAGCCATTTGCCTTTGCTAATGCTAATTAAAAAATTATTTAAACTTAGCATTGGGTTTTTATAGGATGGAGAAAATTTAGAATGAACTCTGTAAAAGTTGTTTTCTGAAATGTTCATTTGATAATCGATGAGAATTCCAAATTTTTCTTCATTTTTAGAGTCAAATAATGTTGAAATAGAGCTTATTGGATTACTCCATCCAATGGAAATTGCATGTGAAAAGTCATTACTTTCAACTTCATTATTTATTTGTGTAAAAGCTTGAGAATATCCCAATATTATAAAAAAAGCATACTGAATCTTATACATTAATTAAAGATGTGAATTTGGTTGGTAGTAACATTAAAACTTGTTTGATAATTTTTTAGAGAATAGCTAGCAGGTCCTTGAATTACTAGTCCATCAAATAGTTGATAACGACTACTGTCACAAGCACATTCAACATAAGAATTTGTAGAATCTACAGTCGCTTTTCCACATGGATTGTCTGCATTGAAAGTACAATGCCTGTCATAGGCACTAAATTGATCATAAGATTGTCTGTATATTATTATTCCTCTACTTCCACCTGTAATGTATGTCCATCCACCTATTGAATTTAATGAAGAATAACTTGGCAAAGAAATATTTATGTATTGGTCTACATATACGTAAGGAACTATATTTTGATTTTTTGTACAACAATTTAAAAATATTATACAAAAACATATCCAGAGATTTTTAAATTTGAAAATTATACCATTCATGAATTATCATATAGTTTTAAAATCTTCATTATTTTTTGCAGTGTTTATCATTGTAAATAATATTTACTCTCAAAACGAGGGTGAGTTGGTAGGGTCAAATAATCGTTCGATTAATCAAAACTACAAAATACCTGGAAATAACCAGGATGTTGTGGAAGGCTTCTCTTATAGTGATTTAAAAAGGCAGCAAAATTATAATATTAAGTATCAAGAAAATTCTAGAAAAGATTTGTTAAAAAGTCACGTGTTAAAACAAACAAAACCTACAAGAAAAAGAATGAAGCAAACTTTGAAAAAATCTCAAAGATTATTAGCAGGCAAGCCTGTGGTACCATTTTGGCAAGTTTGGGTTAACAGGAGGAAAGCTTTCTCTCAACGTAAAGAAAATAAAAATGAGGATTAAACTTTTTGAATTTAAATGGACTAAATGTTAAAAATTCGTTAATTATTGTTTAATTTGTGGGACGATTTTACGTTACGTTCAAGTTTAAAGATAACAGACTATGCTTAGAAAAATATTTTTATTATCCGTATCTCTTTTTGTTTTATGCTTTGTAAGTTATGCTCAACCTCAGGGAGGTAGTATAAAAGGTAAAGTTTTTGATGAATTGAAAGAAGGCTTTCCATTTGTAAATGTTGCACTTTTCCAAAACGGAAATATTAGGGGAGGAGCAACTACTGATTTCGATGGGGTTTTTAAAATTAGTAATATCTCTGCTGGATCCTACACTCTTGAAATTAAATTTGTAGGATATCAAACCTACCGAATTGAAGGTTTAATTGTCAAGGGAGGCAAATTATTGCCATTATCTCCAATATATTTAAAAGAAGCAACAGAACTTTTAAAAGAAGTTGAAATCGTTAGTTATAAAGTTCCTCTAATTGATAAAGACGGAGGTGCTTCTGGTGGAACTGTTACGAGAGAAGATTTAGCAAGAATGCCTGGAAGATCTGCAGGTTCTATTGCAAGTACTGTTGGTGGTGTACAATCGGATGCAAATGGTAACATTACATCTGTAAGAGGATCTAGAGATGACGCAACTTTTTATTATATCGATGGTATAAAAGTTCGAGGTTCTACTAATTTACCTAAATCTGCTATTGAAGAAGTAAGTGTTATGACTGGTGGAGTTCCAGCTAATTTTGGAGATGCAACAGGAGGTATTATTTCAATTACAACCAGAGGGGCTTCAAGAACTTATTTTGGAGGAGTTGAGGTAGTAAGTTCCGGTATTGCACTAAATGAAAATGTTTATGGATTAGATAATAATGCATTCAATCTTTTTGAAGGAACTTTTTCAGGTCCTTTGCTTATGAAAAAAGATAGTACAGGAAAGAAAACAGATCCTATTCTTGGATTTTTTGTTTCGGGGAACTTTAACCATGTATTAGATCCAAGACCTCTTGCTGGTGATCAATATAGACTTAAGCCAGCATACAGAGATTCGCTTATAGATCCTTCTAAAATGGGGCCGTTAAGGCCAACTGGATTAGGATTCGGGGCTTATTACAATACAGATTTTTTGACTGAAGATGCATTCGAAAAAGTTAAGTATCGTCAAAATGTAGATAGAACTACAGCTTCCTTAGCAGGAAAAATTGATGTTAATGCTGGACCAAATATGAATATCTCATTTGGAGCTTCTGGTGCATATTCAGATCGTAATGGAGCCTCTTGGGAAAGTTCGCTTATGAATTACGATAATTTAGCCAATTATAGAGATTTTGATTGGAGAGCATATGGAAAATTTACACAACGTTTTCAAAATGTAGCTGAAGATGCTAACTCTCAGACTGGAGTAAAAAATGCTTACTATACAATTATGGTAGACTATTCTAGAAACTACGGTTGGGTAGAAGATAATGTCCATGGAGATAATTATTTCAACTATGGACATATAGGTAAATTTGATATTGCAAAAACACCTTCTTATGAGTTTTCTGACTTTGATGGAAATGGAGTTTTAGATCTTGTTCAAACTGGTGTTAATGATGATTCTATTTCATTTACACCCTCAGCCACTAATGCTGATATGGCTGCTATAACAACTCAGTACTTTTCTCTTTATGATGAAGTTGCTGGAAATTATGAAAATATTACCCAACTTTTAGACGGTGGAGCACTTTTGAATGGAAGGAGACCAACTAACGTATATGGTCTCTGGCAAAATATTGGATACGGATATAATGGATCTAACCAATCTGATAATTCTCAATTCAGGATAACTGCTGTAGGTTCAGCAGATATTGGAGACCATGCTCTTTCTTTGGGATTTGAATATGAGCAGAGAACAGATAGATATTTTGGAGTAGCACCTATAGGACTTTGGGGTTTAATGAGACAGCTTGCTAATTCTCATACAGATTATGGTAGAGGAATTGATGAGAGCCAACCTATTTACAACAACTTTGGTTCATTTACTCAAATAAGTTTTGAAACATTAAATACGGCACCGGGTACTTATTCCGGATCTGATCCTCAATCATTTTTTGATTACAATTTAAGAAACAGTCTAGGTTTAGACCCTAATGGTACTGAGTTTATCAATATTGATGCAATGGATCCATCTGAGTTTAGTTTGGATATGTTCAGCGCAGATGAACTATTAAACTCTGGAAACAATTACGTAACTTATTATGGTTACGATCATAAAGGCGATAAAATTTCTGGAAGACCTAGTTTTGACGATTTCTTTAACAAAAAAGATGAATATGGTAATTATACTAGACCAATTGGTGCATTTGAACCAATCTACATTGCTGGATATATTATGGACAAATTTGCTTTTGACGACTTAATATTTAATGTTGGTGTAAGAGTAGATAGGTTTGATGCAAATCAACAAGTTTTAAAAGACGATTTTTCTTTGTACCCAACAAGAACTGTTGGAGAGGTTAGTGATATAAATGGACAATCCGTTACCCATCCTACAAATATTCCTTCTACTGCTACAGTTTATATTAATGATATTGAAGACCCAACAACTTTAATGGGTTACAGAGAAGGAAATCAATGGTATACATCTAATGGTGTAGCTGTGAACGATTTAGAGTCTATTACGCCAAGTGGTTATGTTGTTCCTCAGCCATACTTGGTTCAGGGAGTTTCTACTGATGATGATGTTAGTTCTAATGCATTTGAAGATTACAAGCCTCAAATTAACATAATGCCTAGAATTGCATTTTCTTTTCCAATTTCTGATGAGGCTCTATTTTTTGCGCATTACGATGTATTAACTAAAAGACCTACTACTGGAAACAGATTAAACCCTATAGATTATTTCTATCTACAAACTGGAAATATTGGAACTGTAAATAATCCTAGTCTTCTTCCTGAAAAGACAATTGATTATGAAATTGGATTTCAGCAAGTTCTTAATATTAGGTCCTCTTTAAAAATTTCAGGGTTTTATAGAGAACAAAGAAATCAGGTTGCGTTAGTTAACAAAATTGGTGCTTATCCTCAAACATATTCTACATGGGGAAACATAGATTTTGGAACAATTAAAGGTTTAACAGTTGCTTATGATTTAAGAAGAACTGGCAATATGTCAATGAGAGCATCATACACGTTACAGTTTGCTGATGGAACAGGTTCTAACCCATACGCAGCACAAAACTTGATTGCTTCTGATCAACCAAACATTAGAACGATTTATCCATACACCTATGACCAAAGACATCAAATTATTACAGCTCTTGATTATAGATATGGTTCTGGATCTAGTTATGATGGTCCTAGAATTGCAGGGAAAGAAATTTTCAAAAATACAGGACTTAACCTAGTAGCAAATTTCGCTTCAGGTATGCCATACTCCAGACAACAAAGAATAACTGGTGCTGCTTTAATTTCTAATCCAGTTCCTATTTTAGAGGGAGAACCACTAGGGTCTAGAAAGCCATGGAATTTCAGAGGAGATCTTCAAATAGACAGAAATATTACCTTGGAGTTTGGCAAGGAAAATTCCAAAAATAAAACTGCCAATCTTAATGTGTACTTGTTAATGACCAATGTTTTTAACACATTAAATATTACCAATGTTTATAGAGCTACTGGAAATGCAGGAGATGATGGTTATTTGAATGCTGCAAGATTCCAAACATCTATTAGTACCCAAAACAATGAAGAAGTTTTTAGATATTATTACGCTATGAAGGCCAATAATCCATATAATTTTGGAATACCTAGACAAATAAGGTTGGGTGTAAAATTAGATTTTTAATAAATATTATAAAAAGTATATGAGACAATATTTAATATTATTATTTGTTAGCACATTATTTGTTGCTAATCCTACTTATGCATGGAACGATCCTAATAGTTCTGGAAAAAAATCCAATAAAAA
>Ga0233444_10003126_pt1 | contig 16705 bp, 11 predicted proteins | sample SI_124_October20_6_FD_182792 | JGI IMG/M metagenome (GOLD analysis project Ga0233444, IMG submission 182792) | Seawater microbial communities from Saanich Inlet, British Columbia, Canada - SI_124_October2016_10_MG | ecosystem: Environmental > Aquatic > Marine > Inlet | place: Canada: British...
CGAGCGCCTTTCCGGCGGCATGACCGCTCGCGTACCACGCCCACTCGGCGTCGGCGGGGCTTCCCACTCTCCGCGCGAGGACGGGCACGCCGGTCGACTGCGCGCGGCGCGTCGCCTGGTTGGCGAGTTGCTCCGCCCGCGTCGCCCAGCGCAGGTTCCACGCGCAGTTGCTGGAGTGGTTGCGGTTGGGGAAGTGGTCGACGGTGTGGCCTTTGGACGGCTTGGGCCCGTGGAAGGCCTCGCACACGAGGATGTGCACCTTCTTTTCCTTGCTGCCGATCGTCACTTTCCGGTAGCCGTACGCTGTCAACGACCCGATTGTGAAATACTCGTACTCGCCCACGCCGTCGTGCCCGCGCTTGCGCACGCGGCCGCGGTTGGACACGAGCAGCTGCGACGGCGCGTAGTTGGGGTGCGCGGCCCAGCGCTCGCCCGGCAAATCGGAGTCGAAGAGGCCCTCGCGCATCAGCTGCGGCGCAAAGGGGCCCTCGCCGCGGTGCCGCTTGACGGGCAAGGGCCCGAGCGCCACCTCGGCGGCGACGGCGGCGCGCTTGGCGTTGTTGGCGTCCACCTTGGCCTGCTCGTTGGGCTTGCGCTTGCGCTTCTTCTTGGTGCTGCCCGTGGGCGGCCCAGTGGGCGCCTCGCCGTGCGGAACGACGTGGACGGCGGGGCCCTTGGGCTTGGCCGACGGGCGCGGGATGGGCGCCGCCTGGCCCGAGGCAGTCGCGGCCACGGTAAAAAACGTGTTGATCATGGTCTGTAGTGGCGCCATGTTCGTGCGCACGCACAAACACCGCGCGGCGCGCCGCGATTGGGTGATCAAACGTCGTGCACAAGTAGCAAATGGCCACAAATGTCAAGACGAATACGACACTCGCATGAGACGCGCGCGCACACACACACACGCACGCACGCACACTCCCTCTCCAACACACGCATGCCCCGAGTTTGCGCGCGCACACGCCTCTAAATCTTGAGCGCCGCGCCGGTGCTCGAGGTCGACTTGTAGAGCGCCTGCGAATCGTCCATGTGGAACTTCAGGTCCGCGCTGACGGCCTGGACGAAGGCGTTGGTGCGGTCGGTGGCCGTGGGCGGTCCGGCCGCGGCGGCACCCACGTGCACCAGGTGGAGCGACTGGTCGTAGGGCAGGCCTGCCTCGATTGGCGCGTGCCGCACGCACGCCTCCAGGCAGCACTGCGCCTCGGCCAGGTACGGGTCCGGGCCGTCCGTGTACATGTGCGCCACGACGACTCGCTCGTCCTGGCCATTCATCAGGCACCACCGCGCGCGCCTGGCCACGGCGTCCGCAAAGCGGTGCTCCTCTGCCAAACACTCGCAGTCGTGCTCGTCCGCGCCGTGCATCTTGTCCCGCGCCTCCTTCGCCACCTGCTCAAGAGCCTCGCAGCGCGCGGTCTTCGGGCAACACGCCACGGGCGCCTCGAGCGGCGCCTCGAGCGGCGCCTCGAGCGGCGCCTCGGTCGTGGCCTCGAGCGGCGCCTCGAGCGGCGCCTCGGTCGTGGCCTCGGTCGTGGCCTCGAGCGGCGCCTCGGTCGTGGCCTGGTTGCGCACCTCGGCCAGCTTGGCGTCCAACGTGTCCACGATGTGGTCGGCCGTCGCCACCTGGATCCTGGCGGCTTCCATATCCGCCACGGCCGCGTCGGCCCTGGCGTTGGCGTCGCTCGCAAGCACCCGGTGCGCTTCAAGCTCGTCGACAAGCTCCTCCTGCCTCGCGAGTGCCGTGCTGTGCTGCTTGGCCAGCGTGGCATACTTGGCCATCAGGTCGTTGCACCGCACTTGCAGCGCCTCCTGCGTCTCGACCGCGAGCGACGACGCCGCGCGCAGCTCGGCCACCTCCTTGAGCTCCGCCTCCTTGGTGTCGATCGCCGCCTCGAGGTGGGCGCGCGTCTGCGCGAGTTGGTGGTTTTCCTCCTGCAGCTCCAAGATCTTGGCGTTGAGAAGGTTGGCGTTCTTGATGGCCTCCCGTGGCACGGCCTCGGCCTCGGCAAGCGCCGACTGCGTCGCCTCCAGCTTCCTGGTCAGCCCCGAAAACTTGGCGTGGAATTGCGCGCGCTCCGCGGTCAGCGCCTTGTTGCCGCGCACCACGCTCTCGGACGTGGAGGCGAGGTTGGCGCTGAGCTGGTTGGCGCGCTCTGTGAGCGAGAGCACCTGCGCCTTGAGTCGCAGGACCTCGTTGGCGTCGTAAGCCGCCGGGATTGCCTTGGCCAGTCCCGACTGGATGGCGGCTTGCTGGTGTTGCTGCAGCAGCTTGTGCTGCAACTGCACCGGCGTCGTCGAGGGCATCATGCCGTTGAACGTGAACTTGCCTGGGCCGGCCGCCGGGGCCAACGTGGGGCGCGGGTTGTTGGGGTGCAGGCCCGCGAATGGGCGCGAGGACGGCGAGGGCGGTGAGGGCGGCGAGGGCGACTGCTCGAGCTCGGGCGCCTGCATCGGCGCGTTCAGCATCGGGAGGCCCTCGAGCGCGGCTTCCGCCGGGGCCGACGCGGGGCCGGCTTCAAAAAAGGTGCGCAAACTAAACCGCGAACTCTCCGCGACCAGCGCTTGGGCTGGTCGCAACGACATGAACGCCTCCTTAGTAACAAGCACAACCACCCCAAGTTATGTTTCGGTCACTTGCCGGGCAGCTCCATCTCGAGCACCACATACCGGCCCAACTCCTCACCCGCCTCGTTGGTCGCCAGGCCGGAAATCGGCGTGTCCAGCCCGTAGATCTCGCCACGCACGTTCGGGTTCTCCTTGAGCACGGCGGCAAAGTCGGCGAGCGCGTTGGCGTTGCCGACCAGGCTCGCGAAGGAGACGATCGCCTGGTGCAGCACCGTGTCGCAGTCCTCCTTGCCCGGCGCGTGGAAGAAGGCTTGGATGTCGCGCAGCGTGTTCATGTTCTTGCGGAACGTGTCGGTGTTGACCTTGATGGGCGCGCCGCGCATCGGCAGCGTGTTTGAGAGGCTCTCCTCGTGCGCCTCGTCGATGAGCGCGCCCGTGCTGGCGTCGGCCGTCCACAGCGGCACGAGCGCAAACTCGCCCGTGGCCAGCTGCTTGGGCGTTGCGCCCGCGCTCGTCACCTCGCCGCGCGGCGAGATCTGCACGTGCCGCACGTGGCAGCAGGCAGCGCCCATGCTGCGCAGCGGCGCGCTCGTGAACAGCGCGTGCTGCGGCGAGAAGCACGACTCCACCACGCTGTTGTAAAAGGCGTGCTCGCCGCTCTCGCACACGTCGAGCGTCTTGAACACGCGCAGGATGTTCGGCGAGATGCCCGCCAGCGACTCCTTGGCCTCGACGAAGGCGCCCATGCGCTCCTCGCGCTGGATCGGGTCGTGCTCGAAGAGCTGCGCCGACGCAAACGTCGTGCCCTCGATGGTGAGCGGCTGCGGTCCCGACGCGGCCGTAAGCGCCACCCACTTGCTCGCGACGTCGTGCGACGCCAACCGCTCGCGCTCGGCCGCCGGCATCTCGTCGAGGAGCGCTTGCGGGTACAGCGCCTCCCAGCGCGCATTGGTCACCGCGCGCTCGAACTGCGGGTCGACGACGGCGCGGTTGCCGATCCGGGCCTTGGCGCCGCGCTGCATCGCCATCGCAAACGTGGGCTTGGGCAGCAAGGTCGTGATCGCGTGGCCGGCGATGGCCTTCTTGGTGGCGTCGGCCGCGTCCGCGTGCCCCGCGTTGGCCGCGATCACGGCCATGCCCGAGACGTAGTGCGCGCCGATGGAGTTGGCCACCGCGCGCAGGTTGGGGTACGCTGCCATGTTGGCGCCCGCCGCCTTGAGGCCCTTGGCCTGCTCGATGAACTGGTTGGCCAGGTTGGCCTGCCCGTCGCAGTCGTCCGCCAGCCGCCCAAAGTCCACGTTGCCCTGGCACGGCCACGACTCGCTCTGGAACATCTTGAGGCCCTCGGGCGTGTCGGCGGCCGTGCCGTCGACGCGGTACGGCATCGAGTACGCCGCCACCGCCGAGAGCGCCGTGGCGATCGACCGCCCGTGCCGCGTGGCCGCCGTGAGCGACGGCACGCTCAGCTCCTCCAACATCTTGGCGTGCACGCCCGGCATCTCCAACGCGAACGCGGCGCCCAGCACCGCCTCGGCCACCTCCGGCTTGAGCGCCGGCGGCGTGTCGTTGACCGACGCGGCGAGCGCGTACCCGCTCGCGTCGAAGCCCGAGTTGCGCTCCGCCATGACGCTCTTGTGCAGGTTGGGCTCGGGCGCAAACTTGACGTCCTGCGTCATCTTCCACGCGCCGTCGTAGATGGACTTGATCACGGGCTGCACCTGCGCGACGCGGGCCGCCTTGGCCGAGGGCGTGAAGAAGAGCGCCGACACCTCGACCTCGGTGCCATCGGGCGCCACGCGGATGATCTGCGGCGAGCACACGCCCAGCGTGGCGTTGATCGACTCCCAGTTCGGATACCGAATCGGGATCTGCACGAAGGCCACGCCGGGGCGCGGCGCCTTGCCCGTGGCGTTCTCCGCCACCTGGTCAGCCCCGACGGTGCTGAAGAGGCTCAGCAGCGGCACGCTCGCCGTGCCCGCGAGCGTCGACACGAGCGTGCCGTTGATGGCCGCGCCGGTGCGCGCGGACACCACGTTGAGGCGCGTGCGGTCGCTCAGCAGCACGTGCGGCCCCACCGAATCGTTGATGCGGTGGCCCTCGGGGACCTCGTCGTGGTACAGCTGCCGCGACGTGCGCAGCAGCGCCTCCGAGAGCGGCAGGTCGATGCTCTGGTTGGTCTCCGTGAGCAGAAACGTCTCGTGGGTGTTGGCGTGCGAAATGGCCAGGCTCGTGTTGCCTCGCGCCGCCGCGCCGCCCAGCGTGCCGCCCTTGGCCAGGAACTGCGCCGCCAGGTCCACCTCCGACTTCTGGACCGAAACCCGCAACAGGTGCCGCGCCTTGCCGCCGCCCATGGTGCCCGCTCCCTGTTAGCAACCGCGCCACCGAACCATATCTGAACCGCTCCTGATCGAACGGTTCCGATTCTGAATAATTTATTCAGTGGCCGCTTTTCGTTGGCTGGATGCGCTTTTCTGAACTCGGAGGGTGCTCGAAAAGTCATGTTCATTATTAATTGCTTCTGCATAATGGCACACGACTTTTCGAGCACCCCCCGAGTTCAGAAAAGCGCATCCAGCCAACGAAAATCAACCAATTAATTATTTATTAATAATGCGTGGCAAGTGCCCGAAAAGTGGCAGCGGTTTCCGCGCGGCCGCGGGGAGCCGCAACTCCCCTTGCGCGACCACGCTTCATGAACTGCGTGTCTCGGGCCACTCACCCACCCGCACCCGCACCCCCGTCGCCGTCCCCGCCCCCGTCCCGGTTTGACTACCGGCCGAGCGCGCGCGCTCGGCCCTCCGACTCCCACCACGCCAGGTCCTGCTCGTCGGAGAGGTAGGTCCGGTAGTTGGCCGGGTCGGCGAGCGCCTGCGCCCGTCGCGTCTCGCGCGCCCTGTCTCGCGACGGGGCGCGCATGCCTCACCCGAACGTGTAGATCGGCGCGCCCCGGCGCTGGCCCGCCTCCAGCACTTGCGCAAGTCGACTGCGCGGAGCAAGCATCGCGCCTTCCTCCACTACAAGAACGCGGCGCGCAACTTATAAAACGAGTTGCGCGCAGACCGTGGATATGAGCGCGGCCACGCTCATGATGTCGATGCCCACGTCTTCGGTGGCGCATCGCAGGTCCGCGACCAGGCGCAGGTCCGCGCCAAGCACCTCGCCCAGCGCGTGCCGGAGGCACTCGACGTGCGCATCCTTGCGCAAGATGGCCAGCGTCGCGCGCATGCGGGTGCGCGGACTGCTTTCCCACTGCGCCAGCTGCGCCCTTTCGCCGAGCGTGAGCTTGAGCGCGCTCTTGATGTCCCGCTGCTGCTGCTGGCGTTCCGGATCGGCCTCGTCCTCCGCAAGCGCCGTCGCCAGTCCAAATCTGCGCGCATTCGTGAGCCCGTCGTCGCTCAGGAGCGCGTCGAACTCGACTGGCGAGATGGCCAGCGCCTGCGCGTTGATGTTGGCCTCGCAGCGCACGACCCGCGAGTGCGAGAGCTCCAGCAGCGCGTCGCTCTCGACGCAAGCGCACGTGAAGCAGATCTTGAGCGCCTCGGCGTCCGACACGGGCACCGAGATGTGCCGGCTCACGCGCTCGCGCACGGCCGCGAGGGCCGACGCCGCGTGGTTCGCCATGCCACCAACTCGAACCCGGCCACGCGACGCGCGAGTCGCGCAGATTAGCGTGTTGGTGCCCACCCGCGCGCGCGAGACTTGAGACTTGAGATAAAACTCGACCGGGGCGTCACAACCAGGGGAGGAGGGTGCGCGGGAGCCATGGTTCTCCCCGACTTCTCGCGGCTCCCGCTGGAGCTTCCGCACGCCGTTGCGGATGTGGGGGTGGATCCTCACGCGCAGTGCGACCCGAACAGGTCCGCGTGGCCTTGCATGCGCCTCAAGCCCTCCTTGATCAACTGGCGCCTCGCGAAACCCCTGCTGGATCCCGGCATCACCATGGAGTCGTGCTTCATCATGGTCCGAGCAACTTCGGGAGGTGGCTGGAACTCGTTCACCCCGTACTACACCGTCAGAAACAGCTTGCAGTGGCAAGTGTTCACGGAGATGGTCCACGAGAAACTCCCGGGCTACAAGATCAGGATGGTCCTCGCCGCTTCGAGCAACGACGGCCTTGGCGCGCGGGCCATTCCCCGCGACCAGCGAATGACCTGGTGGCACCACGCCAAGAACGGCTTCTTTGACGGCGACACGACCGGCCTGGACCACAAGAACGGCAAGTACATCGTGGGATTCGTCCTCTTCAAGGAGAAGCACCCCGAAGTTCTTGCGGCGCTCTTCACCGCGATGCACGAGTACAACCAGCGGTACCCGTCTCCGCTGTCGGCGTCGCCGGTGGAGCCCGACGCGCCGGAGGCGCCGGAGGCGCCCGACGCGCCGGAGGCGCCCGACGCGCCCGACGCGCCGGAGGCGCCAGCGTTGCCGCCAGAGGAACCGTGGCACGGCGATCTCGAGCGGTTCGTGCTTGACGACGTGTGGGACCTGCTTGGGCCCGCGCCCGAGCCACCCGCGCCCGAGCCACCCGCGCCCGAGCCACCCGCACCCGAGCCGGTGCTGGAACTTCCCACCGACGAGGAGGTTGAGGAGTTTCGAAATCGGCACGGAACTTGGAAGTAGAAAACACCACTCGCGCACGCGGGTGCGCGGGTGCGCGGGTGCGGCAACGCCGCGTGGGTCGCCATGTCGCCATGTCGCCATGTCGCTAACTCGAACCCGGCCACGCAACGCGTGAGTCGTGCGAATCGGCGCGCCGGTGGTTTTGCATGCGGCACGTTCTCCTGACGCTTGCGCTTGCGCGCACGCACAATGCGCTCCCCCCGCGCATGGGCATGTTGAACCGCATGCTCATGCAGGTGGGGGTGCCCGACCAGATCGAGCACTTTGAGGGCCGCTTCTACGGCGTGAGCGCCCGGGTCCTTCTCAACATGCGCACGCGCGTCGCCGAGGTGCAGCTCAACGGCGTGCCGATCGGTGGCCGCATCTCGGGCACGGGGTGGCTGTCAGACGCGGGCGCCGAGGCCGGCACGGTCGTGCTGGAGCCCGAGTTTGCGAGACGCCTGCATCGCCGACTCGTGTCCATCAACAGCGCGCGCCTCAACCGCCACGAGCACACGGTCACCGTGGGGGTGAAGGTTCCGGTCCTTGGCACCCTGGACCTGGTGCTCACGTGAACGGGTGTTTTTTTACCGTTTGAATTGTTGTTGCGCGGCGACACTGGCCACGCGCCCCCTCTCCCCCCCCGCCCTCTTTTACACACGAGCGAAACATAATTCCGAGCACCCCCGCGGTGCGGGGGTGGTGGCGCGCCACGCCCACCACCCCCGCGACCCACCAACCAACCCCGCGTCCCACCTGCCCACTTTCCCACCAACCCACACGGCCCTGACGCAATACCCAGCCCTGCCCACCGATCCTTGCCTTCGCCCCGTCCCCAAAAGGCTGCGCGTGTCCATGTGCACCTACCGGTGCAAGGGCGGCACATAGAGCTTGTTGGTTCCGTACAGGAACTCGCTTGACGTCTTGGGCTTGTCTTGGAACTTGGGATTGAAGAAGGACTCGGTCGGGCTGCGGAAGGCGGCGTTCGTGCTGTTGCCAGGGCCGGTGGCGCGCATGATCGGGTCGAGCTCCTTCGTCTTGGGGCGCATGACCGCTGCCTTGTTGCGGAGCTTGAAGAGCGCCTGCATGTACTCGAGCGCTCCCAGGACGCTGATGGCCAAGACTGCCACGAGGAAGATGCCGCCGCCCACGAGCAGCGTCCAGAAGCGCGAGACGCACAGGTTGTTGTCGAACTCGTGCGAGCTCCGGGGGAAGCTGGCGCAGTCCTTGCTGGCGGAACCCTCGTTGAAGAGCGAGCGGCTGGCGGCGTAGATCGTGAGGGGCAGGCAGAAGAGGAGCACGAGGAGGAGCCAGCCGCCGAAGAGGCCGGCCGCGAAGCAACCCACGCCGTTGACCAGGTGGCGCTGCATCACGACCGCGAACACGAGTCCCATCGAGACCACGATGGCCAGCGTCGCGATGGTCTGGTCGTACACCTGCTCCGAGAGTGCCACCTCGTCGAAGATCAGCACGCCTTCGTGATCCACCTCCTGCGCCACCACGCCCTCGGCCCACGCCCACCCGAACCGCGCGCCGCTGATGCTCTGCCCGACGATGGCGATGAAGATGCCGACGGCCATGACCGGGAACCAGACCGTCTGGAGCGTGCGGTACTGCCGCTCGTTGGTCACAAACTTGGCGGCGGTGGCCATCTGGGACACGGTCGTGCGGCCGCCGGTGTCTCCGTTGACCGACTTGTTGAGGTTGCGGGTGAAGGAGGAGGTGGTCAAGGGCAGCAGGATGAGCACGAAGAACATGACCGCGAGCGCGGCCAGGTCGTACCACGTGGCGTCCCAGTCGGCCTTCCACCCGCCCTTGGTGCCCTTCCACCAGATCTGCGGCACGCCGTGCTCCGGGGTCTCGCCGAGCGCAGGCGCGCCCGGGTTGGCGGGGTCGAGCTTGGTCTTCTCGCAGATGGGGCGCGGCAGGTTGGTGTAGAAAAACCCCCAAGGGGCGGCGATGAAGATGGCGTAGAACACGGTGGCGACGATCACGGCGAGGTAGCCTATGGCCAGGCGCCTCCGGCGCGACGAGCGCGTCGTGGACGCGATCACCAAGCTGTCGCGAATGTTGCTCAGGTTGGTCGCCGAAAACGCGTACTGCTCGGACAGCACGACGGGCATCAGCGCCTCGCAGAGGAAGAAGACGATCGCATCGCCGAGCAGGAAGCAGAGCGCGAGAAACATGGGCACGTATGCCCATATGCTGAAGCCGAAGCGCTTGCCCAGGTACATGCGCGTGCGCATGTTGTACGACGACGACTCGTTGAAGCCGTCGATGACGAACGGGCCGTACGGGTTGATGAACGGGCCCGGCTCGATGCCCGGCAGCGGGATGCCGTACGTGCCGTCCCACGCGTGCGAGCCCACCGATGCGAACTGGAACTGCGCGACGCAGTGCGCGTACATGTACTTCTTCATGTCGTCGGTGAGCGGCGCCTCCTCGTTTGCCTGGCCGGATGGCACGTAGTCGTTGCCCGGGGTCTGCGCATCGCCGGGGCAGTCGATCGAGAACTCCTGCAGCGGCCACGTGCTCTTGGTTTTGCTGTCGTCGTCGAGGCGCCCCATGCGGATCTGCTTGATGTACGTCTCCCACTCGTTGTCGCGGTAATGGCCACCGACCAGGCCCGTGTAGTCCGGGTGGGCTGTCGTTGCCGCTGACTGGGCAAACATGGAGTGGTCGTTGGAGATGTCCGTGTACGCGAGGCCGTAGATGTCGTCGCACGACGCCGGCACGTCGACCTTGGCGACGAGCGCGAGCGCCTCGTAGACCGTGCTGAAGTTGAGACCCACGTTGACGAAGCTCTCCTGCATGCCACCGACGCCCGCCGTGTAGAAGGGCACCGTCTTGCCCAGCACGTGCGCCACCTGCGCGGCCATGACCGTCCGGAGGTAGTGGCCCGGGTCGTGGATCGAGCTCGCGGCCACATTGGTGCCGGTGTTGGTGCCGTCGTCCACCTGCCCGCTGTGGTAAGTGTAGTAGACGCTGTGCACCGTCGCGCGCAGCGAGTTGGTGACCTTGAGGCGGTTGCCCGCATCGTTGTCCTCCTTGCAGTCGAGATCGCCGTCGTCGTAATTCAGCTCCGCGAGCTGTTCAAGCGTGAGGGTTTCCACGCACGTGCCCAACGTGGTGAAGTCCTTGGTTTTGGACGCCGTGAAAAAGTCGTCGGCGCGGTACTCCACGAGGGAGGTCACCAGGAAGGCCAGCGCGATGGCGCACAGGATCGAGGACCCCAGCGCCGCCACGAGCGTGACGATGCGGTAGTTAACTTTGCCCATGACGCACCGCGCGGACGCCGCCCACGGCTCACCCCTAACTCAAAGGTTGCGCGAAGGTTGCTTATGATTGGACCGCCAACGCGGGAAGCCACCGGCAGTAAACCATAACTCCGTTGAAAAAATATCCACCCCACTTGCCCAATGCGCCCACCCACCCCACACCCGGGCCGTCCAGGCGTCCACACACACACACGCACGCACGCGCGCGCGCGCGTACACACACACACGCACGCACCCACGCACGCACGCACGCACGCGTGCACGCGCTGCTCCTCACCGCGGCATCAGTGGCATGTACACCACATCGGTTTTGCGCTGCGGCACCACCAGCGAGCTTGCCGGGCCCACACGCATGCCCTGCAGATCAAACGTCAGCTTCGAGGCTGGCGCGCTCGTGATGAAGTCGTACATGCCTAGGCGATCCTCCTGCGCCTTGGCCTGCTCGGCCGCCGCGAGGATCTGGTTCACTCGCTTCTTCTCGTCCGCAACGGTCCCGCGCTTGGACACGTTCTTTGGAATGGCCTTGCGCATGGCGTTCAGCCGGATGCCAAGCAGGGCCGTCCAGATGCCCGAGAAGGCGTAGATGAAGATGCAGATGATCAGCCTGGGCGTGTCCGCCGTTCCCTTGCCATCCGAGAAGGCCACGTCGATCTCGTCGGACAGGTAGGCCGCGGAGTGGAAGACGGGCATCCACAGCAGCAGCAAGCTGCAGCCCATCCACGCGTACTGGAAGACTGCGGGCAGCTTGTCGACCGCCCACTTTTGTCGGTACCACGCGATGGACGCCGAGGTCCAGAACGCCGCCCAGACCGACATGAGCACATCCTTCGAGAAGGTCACGAGCATTGCGTGGTCGTTGTCGCTGGCCTTGATGGCCTGGTACCAGTCGTCGCCCGACACGATGCTCTGCGAGATGAAGAAGATCTGGATTGCCAGGGCAAAACCGATCATGATCAGCGCCACCTTGTCCAACCGCTTCGTGGCACCCACGCGCACCTGGTTCGTCTGCTTGACCAGCTCGGGGTCCACCATGCTCTTCCCGATGACCTGCTGGAAGATGACGAAGAGCAAGGTGAGCACCAACAGGATGCCGATGATGTGCTCGCCAAACCGCCCGAATCTGCGCTTGCCCCAGTTGGTCACGTACGCGCCCGACGGCACGTGCACGCCCAACCCGGCCCAGTCGTCGCACTCGGTCGTGATGTAGTAGTGCGACTGCGTCGCGGGGTCGACCCAGAAGATCCAGTAGATGACCAGCAGGTTGACGCCCTGCGCCAGGTAGAGCGGCCACCCCAGCTGCGGCCGCACCAACCGGATCGGCTCGTACGTTGTTGTGGGCCCCACTCCAGACTTTTTCACGTTGGTCGTGACCCCGACCGTCTTCAGAATGTACACCCCCATCGGCGCCGCGGCGCGCACCAGCATGTAGCCCGCGACGTTGGCGACCAGGATGGCCCAGATGGACGTGCTCGAGAGGCGGTAGGCGATGTACATCTCGAGCTTGGCCTTCGGGTCCGTCAGGATGTCCCCCGCCTTCTTGACGGGGTTGACGTACATCGCGTTGTAGATCCACTGGCCGATAAAGTGCAGGCCGCGGTCGACGCGGTTGTCGACCACGAAGGGCGCGATCACGTCCGGGATGCCAAAGAGCCGGCCCTGCTCAAACAGCCCGTACTGCAGCGTTGCGGCGCACACCTGCGACGCGAGCTCGTCGTTGAGGGCCGAGGTGGCGCCCGTCGCCGGGTCGAGCGGGTCGTTGCGGAAGATGGGCGGCGCCGGCGGCGGCGGGTGAGTGCCCGTGCTCTTGCACTGCTCGTCCTTCTCGATCTTCTCGTTCTGGATGGTGTACTGCTCGATGGCCGCCTTCGTCTCGAAGGTCTTGACGATGCCCGGATCGATGCCCGTGCTCACCGGGGCGTACTTGCGCATGGAATCGCCGCAAAAGTTCATGGCGGTGTCGCGCTTGCCAATCTCGTCGCCCACGGCCCCATCGGCGGCGGTCTTGACCCGATTCTCAAAGCACGCGCCCTGGTTGTGGTGCCGATCGTAGTACCCGGCGAGGGAGAGCGCAAGCAGGCGGTAGAGCTGCTTGGAAAACGTCGTGGTTGCCGGGAGGGTGTCGATGCCGACGTCGTACATGGCGTGCTGGTCCAGCGCCGCAAAGTGCAGCTCCTTGCGGATGTGGCAGCTGTGCTTGCACATCACGTCGAAGGGGTCCTTGAAATACTCGCCCGCCTGGCACGCGTCCCGCTCGTTCTTGTACCGCGAAAACGCCGGCATCGCCGCCAGGTACGCCCTCGCCACTCGCGTCTTCAGGTCGCCGTACGCTTGGCGCTGCTGCTTCTCGTAAAAGGGCCGCAGCTCGGGCTCCGTGGTGGTGGACGGCTTCTTCTTCTCGAGGCAGGCGCGCTCCTCGAAGCGATCCTTCTTCACGGTGATCGCGGCCTCGCCGGCCTCGAGGTCGTCGAGCGTGGGAGTTATCGTCTCGTCGTCCATGAGGTACCCAAACGCCAAAAGCTCCTCCGCGTACTCGACGCCGTAATCGTTGTCCAACCCGTCATCGAGGCACTGCGCCAGATTCGCGTCGAAGATGGGCAGCTCCCTGCCGGGCACGATGCGTGAGCACAGCGCGCGGTCGACCGACTGCATCCACTTCTTGTAGTCCGGCTCGAGCGTCGCGCCGTCCCACCCGGCCGAGGGCAGGGCCCCGACCGCCTGGAGCAAATACATGGAATCGGGCGTCGGCATGCCGCACGGGCGATACTGCGCGATGCTCCCGTCGGTGTAGTCCACGTGCTGCGTGAACTCGTTGCGACGGAAGTCGCTCACGTGCTCGTTCATGACGAGGAGCGTGAGGATCAGTGCGGTGAGCGAGACCGCGATGTACAGGACGTTGGAGATCAGCAGCCAGAAATTCGTGTTCTGCTGCTGCAGCCAACCGCTCCATCGCTGCTTGAAGGCCCGGACCTTGGCGATGTTGTTGCGCCCAGCTTCGCGCGCCCTCATCTTGGCCGCGGCAAGCGCCGACATCGCCCTGCCGCCCGCGGCGGCCTGAATGCGCCCAAGCCCACCTCGCGCGCGATTTCCCAAGGCCATGGCGCGACTTGCCGCCGAGGCATCGGTCTGAACGAGGGGCCGGCGGTCGGTCTCGAGATTGAGCTTGAACTCCATGCACGCGCCGGACGCGCACGCGCCCGCCCGCCCGCCCACCGTGGGCCCAACACGGCGGCACCTTCTACTCTGACACTTGCGACCCCAAGGTTATGGCGTGGGAACCAAACGGGCGCACCCAACAGCTTGCCTTCGGATAACACCTGCGCGACTTGCCACCCGCGACCTGCCATTCGCGGCGCACGCGCACGCGCACGCGCACGCGCACGCGCACGCGCACGCGCACGCGCCGAAGCTCAGGCGCGCAGGCGCGCGTTGCAAAATGCCGCGCCGGCCCTCGGCGGGGAAGCGGAGAACGGAAATGTCAAGTTGCGAGCGCTGAAGCTTGCAACTTGTGGGGGTGCGCACTTGCCGGCACTCGCACGCGGCATGCAATGAGCGCGCCGCGAGGGGACCTGGAAGACCTGTGGTGCGACGTCGACGTGCGATTCACGACGTACGCGCCGCGCGCATTGCCCAAGACCGGCGCATCCACCTCCTCGCTGGACGCGCTGGCGGCCGTAGGGGCGCCAACCGCGCAGACCCCATTCGACCCGCTGCGCTGCGCCGACCTCGAGGCCGAGCTCAGCGACAAGCGGCCCGAGCAACCCAAGAACCCCAAGCAATCCAGGGGTCCCAAGGACCCCAAGGACCCCAAGGACCCCAAGGACCCCAAGGACCCCAAGGACCCCAAGGGCCAATCGGCTGCAGCGCCCGCGTCCGTTTTGGCGGGTCGCCGTCGGCGTTTGCGCCTGGTGCCCACGCAAGTGACCGTGCAGTGCAAGGGCGACGTTGCCGCCGAGCGGCAGGTGGACGGCCTCATGATCCTGGGGCGCGCCGACGTTGCCAAGAAGCGCCTCCTCAAGCCCCACGGTGGCGACGCTCCCATCTGCACTGGCGGCGAGATCGACGCGGTGATGGCCGAGCAGATGCGCCGGTCCCTCGACTACTCCAAGCGCATCAACCGGCCGCGCATCATTTGCAACAGTGTGGCGAAATACAGGCTGGCGGCACGCTAGGGAGTGTCGCGTGGTTGGGCTCCGCAGGGGCGCGTTATGCGGATTGCCCGTGCGCGTGTGTGCGCGTGTGCGCGCGTTCGTGCGCAATGCTAAAGGAATTTTTTTGGTCCGCCAGCTGGCGCACCACCGGCGTCGCGTGGGGCGGGTTCGTGGTGGTGGTGGGGTACGCCTACTTCTTGGCGTCGGTCAAGGCGCGCCTCAACGACTTCTACTCGACGTTTTACGACCTGCTGCAAAGGGGCGGCGACGTCGACCCCCCGAGCGGCGAGTACGAGGACACCTACGCCGACTACCGCGCGCAGGTCGCCTCGGAGCTCTACAAATTTGCGATGATCGTGATGCCGCTCGTGAGCGCCACGCCCGCGTGCAAGTGGGCGCGCTCGGCGTGGGCCTTCCTGTGGCGCACGGCGCTCATGCGCGCCTACCTCGAGGCGTGGGACACGCAGCGCGAGCCGATCGAGGGCGCGTCGCAGCGGCTGCACGAGGACACGCAGCGCTTCGCCTCCGGCCTCGAGGGCTGCCTCATCACGCTGCTCGACGCCGTCTTCACGCTCTGCGTCTTCACGCCCATCCTGCTCGGCCTGAGCAAGGAGATCGCGCCGCCCTTTGACATGGGACAGCTCCGCGACTCGTGGCTCTGGGGCATGGCGTTCACGTGCTCGCTCGTCGGGCTCACGGGCGCGGCCCTCCTGGGCCGGAAGCTCGTGGGCCTGGAGATCTCCAACCAAAAGGTCGAGGCCTTGCTGCGCAAGGACCTCGTGCTGCTCGAGACCACGCCCGCCGTCATCGTTGGCACCCAGCCCTCGAGCGACGACCGCTACGCCGCCTTCCTGCCCCAGACCTACTTTCGCAACACGATCGAGAGCCTGCACAAGAACTACTTTGCGCTCTTCAAGCACTTTGGCATCCTCAACTGCTGGCTCTCCTTCTTCGACCAGGTGATGGTGCTCGCGCCCTACGCCATCGCCGCGCCCCTCGTCTTCGCCGCGAGCGTCGACCAGCGCATCACCCTCGGCACGCTCATCAAGATGAGCAACAGCTTCGAGAAGGTCTTCTCGAGCCTGAGCGTCATCGCCGAGAACTGGGGCGCCATCAACGACTTTCGAAGCACCTACCGCCGGCTCCGCGAGTTCGAGTCCAAGCTCTACCCGCCCGTCAACACCTTTGGCTGGCGAAGGCCGCGCGTGGGGTCGACCATCAGCCGAAGCAACAGCGGCGCCAGCACCACGACGCAGCTCACCGAAGTGCGCCCGCGCGGCGAGACCGTGCACGAGGTCCTGGGCGAGCCCGTGCCCCTCGACGAGCAACGCGAGCAACGCGATCACCGCGACCACCGCGGCTCTGGGGCCACGCCGGCGCGCCCCGACGGCAATCGACCGCCGCCCGCGTACGAGATGCGGGTCTGAGGCGGCGCGCGCCAAGCGTGGCCGGGTATGTGCGTAAGAACTGGGCGTTCCCGAAAACGGCCGCGTTGGTTTTTCGGCGCAACGCGGAGCGTGCGTGGGTGCACGCTTGGGCTAAAAATCATAAGCAAAAAAAGTGCACCCCTTTGCTAAGGTGGACGCCAACGTCCCGCTAGTTTGCGTACCGACTCGCTCGCCCTTTGAGGAAAAAGAAACCGGTCGCTTCCACCAGCACCATGACCGACTTCAACACGCACCCCCAGCCGCGCACCTTCGCGCCCTCCAAGGAGGATGTGCTCCAGAACCTGCAGTACTTCTTCGGCGCCCCCGTCTCGCCCGAGAAGCTCAAGGACTACTCCGAGCACCACGCCATGACCTGTGCGCCGCCACGGCTCGAACAAGACCCTCTTTAGTCCCAGCCCCCCACTTGACGGGCACCGCCTCACGTTTGCCCCATTCCCGTTTGCCGTGCGCAGACCACTTTCCCGGTGCGACCGCCGCTGGCTCCGTTCTTGAACCCATGTCACTGTCTCACACTTGCCAAACCCAACCTTACACCTGCCCCCCCCCTTTTGCCATGCGCAGACGCGTACGCCGGCCAGAACACCAAGATCAGGGACACCCTCAACAACCTGATCCTCAAGGTAAGCTCGCCCCACACCAGATTCTAGCTCCCATTTTCACCAATGCGCCTTGG
>Ga0233444_10003128_pt1 | contig 16700 bp, 16 predicted proteins | sample SI_124_October20_6_FD_182792 | JGI IMG/M metagenome (GOLD analysis project Ga0233444, IMG submission 182792) | Seawater microbial communities from Saanich Inlet, British Columbia, Canada - SI_124_October2016_10_MG | ecosystem: Environmental > Aquatic > Marine > Inlet | place: Canada: British...
ACCCCATTACAAAACCAATCAGTTACCGTGGAATAATCTGGCTAGGCCAAACATCATGCCATCATCACAAAATTCACCAGACTCACAGGAGGCCAAAAATCCATTCAAGGATATGGGGTTTTTCACATTCTGGTTGGTTTCAGCGGTCTTTTACCTGACCTTTCCGGTGTCGTTAATCCTCTGTTATCTGATGATGGGATCGATGCGGACAAAACAGCTGCTTCGGGCGCTGGTGAATGATTTTCTGCAAACAATCATGATTCTGATTGTCATTGTGGCCATGCTCATCTGGCTGGCTTATCATTACATAGCTCCGCTTTTTGGGGGCTAGCGTTATGGCTGTGGTCTGTCGAAAGCTATTCCTCGGCTTTTAGTGGATCGTCACCATATTGGTTACGGCCTTCATTGCCTTCGGTCACCATGAACAGAATCATCAAAAGCCAGCCAAGAATGGGAATGAGATAAAGTAACTGCACCCAGCCTGACTTGTTGCTGTCATGAAGCCGTCTTGTGGTGACCGCGATAAAAGGAATGACCAAACCTATTGTCATCAATGTTTTGACCCAGCCAGCCCAGCCCCATCCGGGATGGATGTCCCAATGCGCTTCAAACTGGCCTGTGCCATCATCATTAAACTGGCCTGTGACATGATAGCTATGCATGTCGTCAACGCCGTAATATAACAGATCAACGAACATGCCGACAGTCGTTGCAATCACGATCATACTAAGGACAAAAAACCAATATTCGGCGCGCCGTGCACGACCAGTGAATGTTGCATATTGATAAAATGGTAGTTTGATGAGATGCCATGTCAAAGCACCATTTTGTGTTTTGGAAACCATTTGTTTGCTCTGTTTGTTCAACCCTGAAATAGTTTGTTTACGGCAATGATATGAGCCACCAGTAATAGAGGGCAGTGGCACCATCATAGTCATGGATAACTATAGGGTAATAGAGTTAAGAAAACGTTTACTGCTATGTGATTTTGCCATTTTCCTGAAAAATTCTTCGGCTTAATTGCGAATAAGCCGCGTGCTTGCTCGGCTTGACCTATTTGGCTACCTGGGGCAGTTTTCATGACGTTAGGAACCGCAATGGAGACAATTATGCAAATCAGGGCTGTAACCCCAGAAGATCGCGCCGCGTGGGAGCATCTATATCGCGGCTATGCGGCCTATTATCAGGTTGAAACTGATAGTACTAAACTTGATACTTTGTTTGCGTGGCTTTGCGATCCGGAACATGTCTGTGAAGGTCTGGTTGCTGACGCCTCTGGTCACCTTATAGGGTTGGCACATTTTCGCGCGATGCCATCGCCTTTGCGCGGTGCTGATGTTGGATTTCTGGATGATTTATTTGTTGATCCATCTCAGCGTGGTGGCACAGTGGCCAATGCGTTATTGTGGGCAGTTGATGATATCTCCGGACAGCGCGCATGGGCTGTCGTGCGGTGGATAACGCGTGATGATAACTATCGTGCACGTGGCCTATATGATAAATTATCAACGCGAAGCAACTGGCTGACTTATGAAATGTCAGCTGAAACTACAGGGCGCTAACGTGGACATAAGTGAATTCGAAAGTAAAGATACCGTAGCCATTATCAGGCTATGGCAGGTTTGTGATCTTATCCGTCCATGGAATGATCCGCAAAAGGACATAGATCGTAAAATGACTGACCGGAATGGTGCATTCTGGGTTGGGCGTGTTGATGATAAGGTCGTGGCATCAATCATGATTGGCTATGATGGCCATCGAGGCACAATCAATTATCTGGCTATTGATCCGGCCTTTAAAGGGCAGGGGTTCGGCCGCCAACTGATGAAAGAAGCTGAGGCATTTCTGATATCGATTGGCTGTCCCAAAGTCAGCTTTTGTGTGCGGCGTGATAATGAGCCGGTTGTTCAGTTTTATGATGCGCTTGGCTACAAACCGGATGATGTTTTTTTCTTTGGCAAGCGGCTTATCCCTGACGATTGACGTCTTTGCCCATTACCGTGCTTTTACAATTACTCACTACTTGTGGCGTTTGCAATTTGCGACTGGGATAATGCACCTAGATGTTTGAAGCTGATCGTAAAATTGAGTTCGTCAACGGTTTTGATGTCACGATCCTTGGTAGGGTCATGCTTATAATTGACTGTAACTGTGATGCAATCTTGCACCCCGCCGTTCCAAATCAACGTTGCGTTTTTCTCGCCACCTCTTGTTTTACTGACTGAAAAGGTGCCAGCACCATATCCAAGTGATGCGCTGGTCTTTTCCTGTTTGGTTTTGCCATATGACAAATCCCATATCTGGCTTGCAGATATATTCCAACCATTATCAAAACTCCGGCTTGCGCCTGCCTTTAATTCTTCGCGATCATCGGTGGAACTTGCAAAATACGCTTTGGTCAATTGGTTATGGTCAAGTGACCAATTGGTAGCACCAAAATTACCCGCAACTGTTGTTTTCGACTCATTAAGCGTGAAATCATGCGAAGACAGGCGCCCTGACCATGTCAGTTTATACGCACCAGGCGGATCAATAGATGCGCTGGCGACATAATCGGAATATATATCGTCCGAATTCGTGCTTAGCCCGCTTGCTCGCTTTGAGGATAATCGGCGGCTTAGACCAGCAAAACCGGACATCTCACCAAGCACGGCATCTTGCGTGATTGCCGATAGACCAAAATCCATGCGGCTTCCTGGCAAAATATAGTCTTTGCCCTGATAGCGGTTAAGAAGAAATAGATTGGCTTCGTCAATCCGGTAATCACCTGCATCGCGGTTTGGTATCTTTTTGGTATTATCTTCGCCAGCCACATGTACCAATTTTGCTTGCGGTTCGATAACAACAAAGCGATTTAAAATTGACGTAGCCAAAGGCAGACGATAACCCACGGCAACAGAAGGGTTTACGGTAGTTATGTTACCAATCGTGGTTGTCGCGGTTGTTGGCTTGCTGTGCAGGTTATAATAGCTTCCGATTATGTTGGCATCATAGCTGGCGATACCATATGTCAGCGGAAAGTCCTCAGTGATTTGTGCGGTGCCACTCCACCGTGACATATCGTATCCCTGATCATTGTCTAGTTGAAACGCCTGAATTTCAGTGCGCATCGTCTGACCCTCGCGAAAACCAGCTTGCACTTCTTCAAAATATACATTGGGAAGCAATGATGGTTCATTGGCGAGTGCTGTTTTCGTTTTAAGAGTCTGAATATCGTTTGCTTCAACAAGATAATAACGATCTGACTTTAAACGTTCGGCTACAATCTCTGACTTCAGCGACGTTGCATCATCAAAATTATAACGTCGCATGAATGTATCTTGGCTAGCTCTGTTCAGACGTGCTTTCAGGTTCCAGTCATTTCCTAATGTGGATGTAAATATTGCATCAATAGCGCCAACAGATTCGCGATTTTTCTTATATGTTTCGACTGACCCTGTATAGATCGAAGCGTTTAAATCGGAATTATCCCATTTTTGACGATAGCGTGTTTTGATCGCGGTGCCTCGATACTGATATTTATAAGGCGTGAACTCTATGTCACGTGTGTCGTCAATAACTTGATAATATGGAATTGAAGGGGTGAAGCCTAGATCGGAACTGATGAAAAAGCTTGGTGTTAAAAACCCTGACCGACGCCGCACTGTCCAATCTGGATGCGCAAGATATGGGAAATAGCCAACTGGAATATTCAGCACATGCATCCGAACATTATTATGGCTGATTGTTTGTGTTTTTTCCGACCTTACAGTGGATGTCGTTCGTAAATCCCATATTGGTGTTTCACCATTTTCAAAATCACATTTGCATGGTGTGAAACGGGCGCTTTTAAAGACAGCTTTGTCACCGACCGTTTGTTCCCCGTTTTTGGACTTCATTGAAGTGCCGTCTGCAAATTTTGTGCTAAGTGTTTCAGCAACGATATGGGTGAATTCTGTATCCACTTCCATAATGGTCGCTTTATGGCGTGTGCCATCCGGTAATGTCAAAATCACGTTACCGCGCGCAACAGCACGATCATTTGGTTTGTTATAAGTCACTTCGTCAGCGCGCAAAACTTTACCAGCCTGCTTCAAAACTACGTTACCAGTGGCATACATGCTGCCATCTTCCTGATTAACTTGAACCTTATCAGCCTCAAAGGCGATCGGTGCATCATCCGCATTAGCCGAGACTGACATCATCGAGATTACGATAAAAAGAAAGCTAAAAATCTTTATAAACACGCGCATTCCTTATCCTTAGAGATACGTAACAATATATGGCTACCGAGTTTTGCTAATGATGTCTATGTAAAGTAGCTGTCTAGACATACTGACGCGGGTTAACTTTCACGTAAAAGCGCATGTAGGCGAAGCGAATCTGCGTCTTTGGCCATTTGTTTGGCGGTAAAAGGAAAATCACGCCACGCTTTATCCTGAAACGTCTGACGAAGGGCGTCATCCCCCATTAACGCTCGCAAAGCTACGCTGAATGTGCTGACGCTTGGTTTATCAACAAGCAAAGCACGACCCTCAGCCACTTCAGGAATCCCGCCACGCCTTGTTGTTAAAAGCGCACAACCAGCTGCCAATGACTCAAGAACAACTTTTGATATTGGTTCGTTCCATAATGATGGGCAAGCTGCAATGGCTGCCCGCACTTGCAGGGCACGCATTTCCTGAATGGGGATAAAACCCAACATTTCAGCACGCGTTCCAAGCGGTGCTATGGCTGTGGCAATTTTATCCTCGTAACTTCCGCGTTTGTTTTGTTCAAAGCGGCGCGCCCCAGCAATTTTGAGTTGCCATTCGGGAAAATCAGGTAGGACTTGCGCGACAGCCTCTGCGCATTCAAGAATGCCTTTTTCGGGTACCATGCGTCCCGCTAGCAATATGAATGGTTCTTTTTTTGGTTTTTCATGTATCCAGCGATATGCGCCATTTCTGGCAACGCCAACAATATGAGCCATTGGATGGTTGTTGCCTATACCATCCAGAAAACAGTCACGGATATAGTCGGAAATGCAAATCACCGCGGCCATATGATCAAGCAAAAATCGACGTTCAGCCTGTGTTTTTGCCCCTTTCATGGTGCGGGGATCATTATGCAAGTAAAGGATCACATTTAAGTGCGTATTTTTTCGTGCAAGATGCCGTGCCACATGGCAACGGCTATGCACTTCAACAATATCTGGCAATGTCGTGTTGGCAATATGGTCAAGATAAGCATTTGCAAAACATATATTCTGCCCACGAAGCAAACTTTGGCGCGGTGTAAGTCCTGTGAAATGGACATCCGAAAATGCATTTTCGACGTCGGTTCCAAAAACATGAAATACGTCAGGTGTTGCGCTGGCCAGGGCAAGATCATGAACAACACCAGCAATCGCGCCTGCATTATTGGGCGTAAATCGTTCCTTTGACGGCAACAGCATATCAATGCGAGGTTGTTTTGATAGAGATGAAAGGGACAATTGCGTCTCTTGAAGATGATTAAAAGGGTGTGTGATTAACATGGCATAGATTAAATATGCTTATGAACATTCTATTACATACCAGCAACTAAACAATATGCTATGACACATAAAGTAAATGAATTTTAGCGATTAAACGGCTTTGGAATGCAATCAACAACGACGCAAAAGGCAATTCTTATCATCAAGCATGGTGCTCTTGGCGATTTGATACAGGGGCTTGATGCTTATGCTAGCGTGCGAGCAGGCTTCCCAGATGCGCATATTGCTTTACTGACAACGTCAGCTTTTGCGCCTTTGGCTGTCAAAATGCCATGGTTTGATGAAATCATCATTGATCAGCGCGCCTCATTTTTCAATCTTGTCGCAACGTATAAAACTGCGTCTCAATTATGGCGTCAGTGGGATTCGATCATTGATTTGCAATGTAGTAAGCGCACAGCAAATTATCATCGGTTTTTCACACCATCTTTGACCAACTGGTACGGCACAGCTACAGGTTGTTCGCATCCTATGCCAGACTTTACAGGCGTCAATAATCAGCAACGTATGTGCACAGCCGCCAAAATGGCTGGTGGTATTATTGTTGAGGCTGACATGACCTGGCTAAAAGCCGATATTACACAATTTGAATTGCCGAAACGGTTCGCTGTTTTGATCGCTGGCTGTTCACCGGCCAAACCAAGTAAACGCTGGCCCTCACATCATTTTGCCAGTCTGGCAAACATATTAACAAGACAGGGGCTGACGGTTGTTCTTGCGGGCACAAATGCTGACCGTGAAGCGGTGGATTCGGTTCGTGAAAACGCGCCAGATACCATAGATTTATCAGGAAAAACCAATATTCCCATGTTAGCGGCTCTGTGTAATCAGGCCAGTTTGGTCATTGGCAATGATACGGGGCCTGTTTTTCTGGCAGCCAAAACCGGAACACCGACGGTCATGGTGCTTGGTGCGGATACTGATCCAGATATGTCAGCGCCAGTTGGGGCACAGTGTTCGTGGATACAAAAAGTGCCTATCAGCGATATTACACCAGATATGGTGATTGAACGTCTCACGTCGATGAAAGCGTTATGAATATTTAAAAAGACGAGCCAGGCTGTTTCAAAAAGTCGATTTCGTCATCAGTTGATGGTCGCCCTAGAATTACATTTCGATGCGGAAACCGGCCAAATTGGGCAATAATATCACGATGTTTTACGGCAAATTCATAGGTGCGTTCTGTGGTCAGTTTCTTGAACAAGGGAAGCGACGCATCCTGAATTTCAATATCCTCACTATGCATCATGGGCATTAGCATAAAATGTCGCCAATGCGCATCGGGGTGATCTTTATAGCCGCGTTCTTCACATCGCAAGCTTAGCGCAAGTGCCATCTCATCTCCGGCAAAAGCACGTGGTGTATCGCGATAAACATTACGGGTAAATTGGTCTAAAACAATGATAAGCGCTAAACATCCAGCATCATTATCAGCCCAGCTATCAAGACGACCAGCTAAGGCATGTGTGATTGTTTTTTCGAATTTTGCTTTTATCAGCGCGTCAAAATCATCATCTTTTTTAAACCAGTGCTCTGGGGTGATTTCGCTAAACCAGAAAGCTATGACTTCATGATATTCAGGCATTGTGGGCATGTTTTCATCCTCAATTATGACAGGATAATATAATCACATCATAACACCTTACCCGGATTCATTAAATTTTTTGGATCTAATGCTGTTTTTATTGCGCGCATCGTATCCATGATTTCCGGACTTTTGACAGTCGCAAGTTGATCACGTTTGGTCTGACCTATGCCATGTTCTGCACTAATCGACCCGTTATATTTGGCAACATTTCGATAAAGTAATTCATAAAGCTGCGGCACTTTTTCGTCAAAGTCAGAGTTGCTATTTGGCCCTTCAACCAGATTGAAATGCAAATTACCATCACCGATATGCCCATAACCGCAAATCCAGATTGTTGGGTCAATCTCTTTGATACCTTGAACCATCTCGGCATAAAACGGGGCTAGAACGGATTGTGACAGTGACACATCCGAGCGGGCAACATTACCTGATAATTTATGCGATTCTGGTGCGCTTTCACGAACATCCCACAGGGATTGTCGTTGGGCGTCACTTGCGGCGATTGTGGCGTCAATGACCAGCCCATCTTCAAAGGCACTGGCAAGCACGTCTTCCATGATTTGGTTTAACGGCAATGTGCCATTTTGATCGACAACAATGCTTGCTGGATTGGTGCTGGCAATTTCCATAAGCACATTCATGTCACCCCGCGTTTTCAACGGTTGTGGAATATTTGGAAATTTGTCGAATAAAACATGCAATATATCAGCTGGAATAAGCTCAAAAGCTTCGACCGTGCCGCCTGATGCGGCTTGCAGGCTGTGAAGCAAGGTTACGGCTGCCTCAACATCACGTATTTCGGCAAAGGCGGTACTTCGCGCAACAGGCAGGGGAAAAAGACGCAAGGTTGCGGCGGTAATGATGCCTAATGTGCCTTCTGACCCAATGAACAGATTTTTAAGATCATATCCGGTATTATCTTTCCGCAGGCCACTTAGCAAATCGATGACTTTGCCGCCCATCAATACAACCTCTAGGCCCAGTGCTAGCTGGCGGGCGGAACCATAGCGGACAACATTCAGCCCGCCGGCATTCGTGCCCAGATTACCGCCTATGGTACAGCTACCTTTGGCGGCGAGATTTAAGGGGAAATAGAGTCCCTTTTCTTCGGTAATGTCATGCAGGTTTTGCAGAATACATCCAGCCTCAACAGTCATTGACATATTCTGCGGGTTAATTTCGCGAATAGCATTCATGCGCCGCAAAGATAGCAAAATTGTGTTGCCCGTTTCGTCTGGCGTCGCGCCGCCCATAAAACCGGTGTTCCCCCCTTGAGGTACGACAACGATATTTTCGGCATCGGCAAAGGCCATGATCTGTGACACTTCATCTGTGCTTGCTGGCAAAACAACAGCATGCGCTGCCCCGTGATACCGGTCATGCCAATCAGACATAAAGGGTGCCATATCGGCATCAGCGTTTAACACGGCTTTGGCGCCAACAATTTTGATTAAGCTATCAATAACGTTGCTAGGCATTAAATCCTCTATTTATTAACGCGGCGCGGCGGCGCGGCGAAGTCGGTCATTGATGGCTTCACCAAGCCCCTCATTGGGAATGGCCGCTATGGCAATGCGTTCAGCATTCTGTTCACCACCTAGCTTATCGGCTTTATGCAACAAAGCAAACAGGTTGGCGGCGGCTTCGGTTATATTTCCCGATTTACTTAGGTTTAATGAGGCGTTGCTGATCTGGGTGCCGAAACCGATCGCTATTTCATTATGTTCTGCTGTTTCGGCATTCATACGCACGCCAAGCTGTGGTGCATAATGGCTGGCAAGCTGTCCGGGGCTGATGGGTTTGTTTTCATCTTTTGAAGCTGTGTTTTGCCCAAGTAACCTGTGGCCCGCTTTTTCCAGCGCATCATTAATCGCATCGCGTGTGATGCCCCCAGGGCGTAAAATAACAGGGATGTCCGAACTGCAATCAACAATAGTTGATTCAAGGCCGCTTTGACAGGCGCCGCCATCAAGAACCAAGTCAATATGGCCGCCCAACCCATCAAGCACATGGCCAGCCATGCTGGGGCTAATACGACCAGATGGATTGGCACTTGGCGCGGCAAGGGGGCCATCAAAGGCAGTTAAAAGCTGCGATGCTGCTGGATGTGAAGGCACCCGCACTGCAATTTTGGATAATCCGGCGGTCGTTAGCATGCTGACCATACAATCGGCACTACGATCAAGGATCAGCGTCATGGCGCCTGGCCAGAAATGGGACGCCAGACATTCGGCAAGCGCTGTTTTTTTACCCAATTTGAAAGCCGCGTCACTTGTCGATACATGACTGATAAGCGGGTTAAATGATGGCCGCCCCTTGGTGGCAAAAATACTGGCAACGGCATGTGCATTACAGGCATCGCCACCAAGCCCGTAAACTGTCTCGGTCGGAAACGCCACAAGCCTGCCATCACGCAATACATCCACGGCGCGTGCAAGGCTATGATCAGAAATTAAAAGACACTCAGTCATGCGCTTTTAATACAGCATTGCATGGCGTGCGCCTAGCCATAGGTTAACAGTATCTGGACGTGGGCATTTAGCTGTATCTTTGGTTATGGACTTTGATCTGGAAATACCATTTATTGAAATGGCGACGACATAAACATTAACAAAGGTATCCGTATGTGTGGACGTTTCACCAGTACCGCAACGCCCGAGGAACTTATGCGGCTTTTCGGTGTTTCAGTGCTGGAAAATTTGCGTCCTCAATGGAATGTTGCGCCAAGCCAGTCAGTCACAATCATCACCCGTGATGGTCTGCAGAACGAAGCTGTCAGTGCAAAATGGGGGTTGCCGCCACGCACCAGCAAAGCCAGTTTTTTGATTAATGCCCGTATGGAAACCGTTACCCAGAAACCGACCTTTCGCGACGCGTTCCGCCTGTCGCGCTGTATCGTGCCGTCAAGTGGCTGGTTTGAATGGTCGGCACCAAAGACACCTTGGCATGTGCAGCTTTGTGATGGTGATGTAATGGGCTTTGCCGGTTTGACATTTCGGCGCAATGACGATCTGCATTTTGTGATCATGACCAGCGCGGCGGATGAAAAATTACGCGAAATACATCATCGGCAACCGCTAGTTCTTGAGCCGGATGCCTGGCATACATGGCTTGGCAGTGACCATCAATCAGCACTAACGCATTGTAAAATTGCCTCATCTAGCTGGTTTAACTGGTATCGGGTTACCGCAGATGTTGGCAATGTGGCCAATGACAATCCGGGGCTTGTAACACCGCTTTCACCAGATGCTTTTGCACCCATAAAGCCAGATCAGGCAGATTTGTTCGATTAAATATCGGTGATTGCGGCTTTGCGCACCAGAATACCATAAAGATGCCAAAGCACGAGCGCACCAGCACCGCGATAGGGTTGCCAGGCTGCGCCAAGTGTTTCCATTTCGGATGCCTTGGGTCGGTGTGGCAGTTGCTTTAGACGTTTCATGCCTTCCTGAAGTGCAATATCATTCACAGGCCAAGCATCCATATCGCCAAGCGCAAAAAGCCGGAAATTATCTGCTGTCCATGCGCCTATACCTCGTATTTGCACAAGCCGGTTCTGTACTGCCTGCCCATCCATATCTGCCAGAGCGTGCAAATCAATGCGCTTTGATACTATTTCATCGGCAATACCGATAATATATTCGGCTTTGCGACGTGATAGCCCGACAGCGGCCAGATCATCAGGTGATTTTGTTGCAATCACAGTTGCCTCAGTAACACCATTGACTTCCATCTTGTTCCAGATTGATGTGGCAGCCGCCCGCGAAATCTGCTGCCCGACAATAGCACGTGCCAATGTGTCAAAATTAGCTGGCAATGATCTGTCGGGCGGAGCGCCATATTGGCTAATCACAGAGGCAATATCGGGATCGATAGCACACAACGCATCTAAAGCACCGCCAGAGCCCAGCAAAATTGTTTTCATGTCAATCAGCAGATCATTCGTCATATCGTTTAGATTATATTTTGATTAAGGTAAAAGTAAGCAAAGAATTTTATCTAAAAATAGAGGAGACGATCAATGCGTGTTTGGGATTTACCGCTAAGACTGTTTCACTGGGGATTGGCCATATCTGTGATTGGCGCAATCATGTCCGCTAAGATTGGAGTTCTTGTAGTTCATGAGCGATTTGGACTAGCTGTTATGGCACTGGTTGGATGGCGTATTATCTGGGGGTTTTTAGGAGGGCACCATGCACGGTTTGCAAATTTTTTACGGGGTCCGCTAACCGTTATCGCATGGGTGCGTGGGGAAATTGCTGGTCGGCACAAAGTACGTGGTGCGGGACATAGCCCGCTTGCTGGCTATGCGGTTATGGCGCTTCTTATGATCACGTGGTTTATGGCTTTCAGTGGCTCCATATCAACTGACGGTATCTTGTTTGATGGCCCTCTGGCACATCTGCTACCTGCTTTTAACAAGACGGCGAATTCAGTTCATCATTTTGGTGAGAGGCTGTTGTTCCTTATTATCCTTTTACATATTGGCGCCATTCTAGTTTATAAATTTGTTAAAAAACGTGATTTGACTATGGCGATGGTCAAAGGTCAGGCAACCGATGAAGCAGGAACAATTGAAGGATCAGATGGATCGATTTCCCGTAATCGAACAATCTGTGGTGTTTTGCTTATGGTCGCCATGATAGCTGGGGCGCAAATGTTGACCTTGTTGCGACCTGCGTTGTTCTAGCGTTTGATGTATTTATTGGTGTGTTGCCTGTGAATGATATATAATTGATATTTTATCTTAACGGCTAATTTCACCTCCCGTGAAGCCATGTGATCGATTTAGCTAAACACTAGATTGGCAAAGCTAGGATGCCCTGTGACACCATCAGTTTCACTACCTGTATCGCGCCCTTTTCTGGGTTTGTCTCTCAGCTTCTTGGCGGTATTACTTGGTCTGGCAACAGGCGTCCTTATTAAAAAAACCGCCTCAGACGCTGGTATCGCAACAACATTATTCTATCGGTTTCTGTTTTCAATTCCATTGTTGCTAGCCTATGCGGTTTTTGTGCGTGGTAGGTATTTTCTTCAGATTAACCAGACCAAAACCTTGGCTTTGCGGATCATATTTGGCGGTTCAGGTATTATTTTCTGGTTTTTATCGGTGCGCAATATGCCCTTTGGTCAGGCAACAGCCTTGTTCCAGAGTGCGGTGATCTTTGTGACCATTTTTTCACCTTTGTTGTTGGGCGAAAAAATAGGTTTATATCGCTGGTCAGCTGTAATTGTGGGTTTGTTTGGTGTCTTTATCGTTACTGATCCATTTGCGGGTGATATATCATTTTATGCGTTATTTGGCGTTTGCGCGGCAATGTCGGGCGCAGCCTTATCAATCGTCTTGCGACGCCTTGGTCGTGGTGACGCACCAGCCAGTGTGGCGCTATGGTACAATGGGTCGGGCACAATTGTCGCGGGGCTTGCTGTTATTATGATACCGGACCTGCTTGATCCGGTGGGTGGACAATTACTGCTTGATCTGATTTTACTTGGCGTGATTGGTTCGGCGTTACAAATATGCTTTACGAGCGCCTATCGATATTCGGACGCGGTGGTTGTGTCGTCCATGCGCTATCTACAGATTCCTCTTTCGGGAATAGCTGGCTATTTAATGTTCGCCGAGGTCATGAATATCACACAGATTCTAGGTGTTATAATTATCATATCAAGCTGTCTTGTGATTGCATGGCGCGAATTTGTCCGCAATCGTGCAACACCCTTGCTACCGGAATAGTTCCGACAAAATGATATTGCAAAGCTGTTGCAAATGCATCCCGATATTCTATAACGAGCGCATGATGATACGCCGCAAGTCCTAACAGGAGGCTTTATAATGCCAACACGTCTTATTCGTATTATGGGCGAATCCGATATTGTCGATGTCGATATGGATGCCAGCACTGACGCGGGATTGCCGCTATTGATGGGGTTGGCGTCTGATGATCGGATTAACATTCTGGGGCATTGGATGGATCAGGACCGTGGTGAAAAGCTGGCTGCTGATCCAGCGCATCTGGCGGCGATGACGTTAATTGCCAAAGACCATGTTGAAAATCATGACATTGCCAAACAATTCGACGCGGGTGCTAATTTTGTTGTCTTGACTGTCTTGCGTGAAAAATGGCCAGTTGGTTCCAAAGCAAAATTTCAAGCTGTTGCCAGCCGGGTTAGTGCCGAACATACCTATATCGCCTATCCATGTGGCGCGGCTAAAATTGAAAATCTGGATGATGATGATCTGCTAAAACAATCGGAAACGAACCAGCTTGCTTTTGCGTTGCCATTTTTCAAAAAGAATCGTCGCCGTTTTGCCAACAGTAGTGCTGTTCAGGGGCTAATCAAACAAGGGTTTGCTGGTTAAACATCCCTGACAGACAGCATATCCTTGATTGATTTAATGAGGCGAACACAGCAACTAATTCTGCAATTCGTCGATATTTTTGAAATAGTCCAATGCTTCGGCATTGGCGAGCGCAGACGTGTTTTTTACCGCGCGGCCATGAATTATATCACGAACGGCAAGTTCAGTTATTTTACCCGATCTTGTGCGCGGAATATCTGGGACAGCAACAATAACAGCAGGCACATGACGCGGTGTTGCACCTGACCGAATGGCTTTCTTTAAAGCGGCTTTGAGATCATCAGTCAGTTCGCAACCATCCGCCATGCGAACAAACAGGATCACACGAACATCATTATCCCAATTCTGACCAATAACCAGAGCTTCAATGATTTCAGGAAACGCTTCAACCTGACGATAGATTTCAGCCGTGCCAATGCGAACGCCGCCCGGATTGAGCGTTGCATCTGAACGACCATGAATGATAATGCCGCCACGCTGGTTTAATGTTGCCCAGTCGCCATGTCGCCATACGCCCGGGAAATGTTCAAAATAGGCAGCTTTATATTTATGGCCATCGGCATCATTCCAGAACATGACAGGCATTGAGGGGAAGGGCGCACTGCAACATAATTCACCTTGCTTGTTGCGCACGCTTTGCCCGTCATCATCAAGAACGTCAACGGCCATCCCAAGACCACGAGTTTGGATTTCACCTGCATATACAGGCTGGGATGGTGAACCAAGCACAAAGCACGACACAATATCCGTGCCCCCTGAAATCGAGCATAATTGCACATCATCTTTTATCGATTGATAAACAAAATCGAAACCATCAGACGACAATGGTGATCCCGTTGATAAAAGACTTCGTAGCGCACTTAGATCAACTGATTGAGACGGGTGATAGTCGGCATTGCAGACAGCGTCGATATATTTGGCCGAGGTGCCAAACAAGGTCAGTTTCTCGGTTTCGGCAATTTGCCAAAGGCGTTCAGGGCCTGGATAAAATGGATTGCCCTCATAAAGTACGATAGTTGCTTTCATCATCAATGCCGAAACAAGCCAGTTCCACATCATCCAGCCACAAGTGGTAAAATAGAAAACATTATCGCCCGCTTTGATATTGCCATGCAGGCGATGTTCCTTGATATGTTGCAACATTGTGCCGCCGATTCCATGCACAATACATTTTGGCGCACCGGTGGTGCCACTCGAATACAGAATATATAGCGGGTCGTTAAAGGCAGTTCGGGTAAAGTCAGATATGGGCGTATGATTCAACGCATCAGCAAATAAGGTGGCATTGTCAAAACCTGACAAATCAGGTCGTTCGTTCAGATAGGGGATAATCAGGATTTTACGAATTGATGGTACCGCGGCAACCAGATCCGCAACCACCGGCAAACGATCAATTCCCTTGCTTGCATAATGATACCCATCGCAGGCCAGTAAAATTTTTGGCTCTATCTGGCCAAAGCGATCACGGACACCATCGAGTCCAAAATCAGGCGAGCAACTGGAAAAAACCGCACCAAGCGTCGCTGTTGCCAGCATCATGATGATTGTTTCAGGTACGTTCGGAGCATAGGCAGCGACACGGTCGCCTTTAACAATGCCTGCCTGTTGCAACCATCCGGCCAATGCCATTGCATTGTTATATAATTCCTTGCGGGTCAGGCTTTGATGACGGCCATCTTCACCATAGGCGCTGATAGCAATCGCATCATCGGCGTCACGCAACATATTTTCGGCAAAATTGACTTTGGCATCTGGAAAGAATCTGGCGCCTGGCATCTGATCTGCATCGATAAGTATGCGTTCGCCTTTGTCGCCTATGACGCCATGCCAGTCCCACAGCGCCGACCAGAATTGTGTGCTGTTATCGACTGACCATTGCCATAATTTCTGAAAATCATCATCTCCGTCATAATGGCCATGTTCAGTCAGAAATGCGGTGAAGTAGGTGATCTCGGCATGTTTTAGGTTGTTCTGATCAGGGGTCCATAAAAGGCGATCATGCGATGAAAATAAATTGGCAGTCATAAAGTATCCTGATCAAATATTGCAGATTTTGATAATACACGAACAACCTATCATATTAGTGATTAGGCGCAATCTTCCGATAAATTTTCTACTTTGATGAAAACAGAAAAATGTTTTCTTTATTATAGAAAACAATGCTTTGCTTTGGTTTGTGGCAGCATCTATCATGAAGGTTAAGACTTCTGGACAATAGGCAACATTATATGTTTTGTATAAACGTTAACAAATAGTTAATTTGTGTTAATGTTAAAAGCATGACGAGTGCCAACAATATTCATTCTGGTGTTTTGTAAAATCGGGAGTATGCAAAATAATGGACCAGCAGCTCAAGCTACAGATAAGAGAGCGTGTCGCCCCCCTGATCGATAGGGCCTTTGCCCCTTTGACCACGCCCATGCACGAAGTTGCCAAAAGCCGCTGGATGACTGCGCAGAAGGGCAACCTTATAACCCAGCTCGAACTTATGCATTCGGGAAATAAAGGTTTGCTATATTGTTGCGTGTCGCGTGATGGAAGCGGCCCGCTGAAAGCATCTTTCCTGACCATGTTACTGCTTGAAGATACAATAGCGACAGGAAGCGCGCCGTTTGGCATCTGCTCAGGTGAAGCCTCAATCACTGTCTATCGTTTTATCGATCTTAGCGATGCGACCAGCGAATCATTGGCAACAATGGTTAATAATTTTCATAATATGGCGGCGGTTGTTTTGCTAGATTATATTGATGATACCGAATTCACCGCGGTTATGAACGAACTTGATTTTGCCTAGCCGCGCGTCATCGCCTATTGCATCTCTGCCTATTGATCCATATGTCTTCTGTTGATATGTGGCCTTTGATTAAGGTCATTTCCTTTCGCAGACAAGAAGCGGGACAACATGGAACATATGTATGATTTGGTGGTGATCGGGGCTGGCTCAGGCGGTGTCCGTGCCGCCAGAATTTCGGCTAGCCATGGCGCCAAGGTCGCTGTGATCGAAGGCGATCGGCCAGGCGGCACCTGTGTTATCCGTGGCTGCGTTCCCAAAAAGCTACTTATGTATGGATCAATGTTTTCCGCAGATGTGGAAGATGCGCGCGGGTTTGGCTGGCATGTTGACAAGCCTGCGCATGATTGGAGGCATCTGATAGCCGCGAAAAATACCGAGCTGAACCGGCTTGAGTCGATTTATGTGTCCTTGCTGGAAAATGCTGGTGCGACGCTGATCCGTGGTTTTGCCAAGGTGA
>Ga0233444_10003132_pt1 | contig 16693 bp, 23 predicted proteins | sample SI_124_October20_6_FD_182792 | JGI IMG/M metagenome (GOLD analysis project Ga0233444, IMG submission 182792) | Seawater microbial communities from Saanich Inlet, British Columbia, Canada - SI_124_October2016_10_MG | ecosystem: Environmental > Aquatic > Marine > Inlet | place: Canada: British...
CGCAGAAAAGAGTTTGAATTTTCATGGTATTACCATACCAGTTATAATATGTGGAATTGTTTTAGATGGGCTTGGGAAAACTCTGGCACACACAATATAGACGGTAGTTATATAAAGAAAGGAAAAATGAAATGACGACTCTTGCCATTAGTATCATCGCAGTATCTTATGTGGGTGCTCTTGCCGTTGGTTTTATTGTGGGAATCTATTCTTATCAGGCCTGGCAGTCCGACAACAAATATCAAAGAAAGGAACTGTAATTGATAGACTACAAATTTAATGAAGATGTTCTGCTGGACGAAATCAAGCAGTATATTGATTCGACATATGCACAACACTATTCAAATAACAAATTACAAGCCACCGAAGTCATTATGGACAATGGCCACGGTGAAGGTTTTTGTTTGGGTAATGTTTCTAAGTACGCTCAGCGGTACGGTAAAAAGGGAAACGGTCCAGAAGATTATAGAAAAGACTTGACAAAGATAATACATTATGGTATACTTGCTTTATATAACCATGACTTACAACAATTAAAGGATGAATTATGAAACTCAGTGAAACGACTCAGAATATTTTGAAAAACTATTCTACAATCAACCAATCAATATATCTCAAAAAAGGTAGTCGCCTGTCTACCATTTCTGTGATGAGAAATATTCTCTCAGCCACAGATGTGTCCGAAGAATTTCCAGTAGATTTTTGTATCTATGATTTGGGAAAATTCCTAAATCTACTGGCCATTTATCCAGAATTGACATTCCACGAAAAATATGTTGAAATGTCAAACGGCGCAAAGAAGTATAAATTTATGGCAGCAGAGCCGTCAATTATTGTCTTTACCGAAAACACTTTTGAACTGGATGGTTCTGATAATAATCCAGAAGGTTCGAAACAATCTCCAAAATGGGAGATCAATGTAAAGTTGCCTAACGCCACTTTGTCCGAACAGAATAAAGTTGCACAAATTTCTGGCTTACCAGATTTTTCTCTATCAACTAAAAATGATGGCAAAGTTTATTTCAGTGCGCTGGATAAAAAAGATGACACATCTAATGTTTCGGAGGAACCTGTGGGAGAATCTGATGATACATTTACAATGTATTTTCGCTCAGAAAATCTAAAAATGATTGAGGGTGATTATGATGTTGGCATTTCGAAAAATAAGATTTCGACTTTCCGCCACCAGAAACTACCAATTCAATATTGGATTACATTAGAACAAGACTCAAGTTATGGTGGTTAATAATGGACAATTTTTTATGGGTCGAAAAATATCGTCCGAAAACAATTCAAGAATGTATCCTACCGGATAATATCAAAGAAACTTTCCAAGAGTTTATTGATACCGGAAGTCTACCCAATTTGATCTTGGCAGGAGGCCCGGGCGTTGGTAAAACCACTGTCGCTCGGGCGCTCTGCGAAGAGATGAAAATGGATTATATCATTATCAATGGCTCCGAGGATAATGGTATTGATGTGTTGAGAAACAAGATGCGTAATTATGCATCGACAGTTTCTTTTGATGAGGGTAACAGCAAAGAGTTTGGAAAGGTGATTATCCTCGATGAGGCCGATTATCTACACCCACAATATATGCAACCAGCCCTGCGTGGATTTATCGAAGAGTTCTCTGCGAACTGTCGATTTATTATGACTTGTAACTTTAAAAATCGTATTATTGATCCGTTGCATAGTCGGTGTTCGACTATCGAATTTAAGATCAGTAAAAAAGATAAACAAGTTCTGGCAGGACAATTTTGGAAACGTGTTAAAACTATTTTAGACACCGAAGATATCAAATCTACTGATAAGGTGACACAACAGGTTGTAGTCAAATACTTTCCAGATTGGCGCAGAGTGTTAAACGAACTGCAGCGGTATTCTGTTGGTGGTGTGATTGATGAAGGTATGCTTTCGAATGTCGGTGAGGCAAATATCAATAACTTGGTAAATGCACTACGCGAGAAAAACTTTAAAGAAATTCGAGGCTGGGTTACACAAAATTTAGACAACGATCCGACAACATTGTATCGAAAAATATATGATGGATTATATACGAATATGGAAAGTGGTTCTATTGCACAGGCCGTAATTACCATTGCAGATTATTCTTATAAATCTGCATTTGTCGCTGATCAAGAGATAAATCTGGTCGCATGTCTTACTGAACTCATGGTCGATTGTGAGTGGAAATGAGTTATAACAAAAGTTTCGATCTAAACCTGCAAGAACTAGATATGATAGAACATTCTATGCATTATAGAATGAAAAGATTGTCCAGTAGATTGCTGACAGTAAAGAAAGAATCTAGTAAGACAGCAATACATGAGGAACTTGCAAATATAAACAAACTATTGGGAAAGATACATAATCAGAAAGAATGGTTCCGCCCCAGTGGTACATACATAAGTGGATAATATATTATGAACGAATTTGAAAGAAAAAGTCATGCCTATGGACGGGTTGCATTTCTTAGTATGCAGGCCTGCCGTGTAATGTGGAATGAAAATATGGAACATGCCGAGAGGGCAATTTCAAGAATTTTTTATGGTCAGGTTTTTAGTGCTGGTGCTATACAGAGTGGTTTTTCGACTATACCTAAAAACAAGCAAAAAGGCGAGAAAATGAGCGATGATCATTGTGCCAAACCTCAACAATTAGGCACATTTATCATGGATACAGAATATCTTTTAGATGACTATAAAGAGTTCTTTAAGGTGTTCCAAATGTGTAGGTTAGTTCATAAGACTACTTCTAAACAGAATCGTGATTTGCGTGAGGCTGGAAGAAAATGTAAAGTCAGTGTCGAACAGTCATACATTAAAAATGGATATAAATTATATAGAGGGAATAGTCTTATTGAAGAATATCCTTTAATACAAGTTCCTAATAATTTTCGTGAATGGGAAAATAAATTTCAAAAAAATCAAAATACAAGTACTTGTAAACCACGGAAGGTTTTAGACGATTTCGGCCTTGAAGTCTCGGTCTATGGCGAGCTCTTATGAGCTACGATCTATTCAAAGACTATGTACCCGCGATTTCCCATAACAAAAAGAAGTTGATGGATACCGCTGATGAGGAATGGGAGAAAAACTACAACGCTTATCTTATAAATCGAAACTTCTCTAACTATCAAGACACCATCTTATATGCAAATGAGATGAATATTCACAACACCGCTGATAAAAAACTACAGTTTGATTATTTACTAAATAGTGTTCGACCGAGGAAAAGATTTACACCTTGGCACAAGAAGACTGTTCATAATGATTTCGATATAGTGAAAGAATATTATGGATATAATAATAAAAAAACAGAGGAAGCTCTTACTATACTGTCAGATAGTGATTTAGACATTATTAGGAGCAAACTGAACAAAGGTGGATAAAACTGAAAATGTCTATATTAGAATCATTAGTGGAGGTGTCGCTTGACGATCAAGAGGACTTTCTAAAAATAAGAGAAACACTTACAAGAATTGGTGTGGCCTCAAAAAAAGATAAAAAACTTTATCAGTCGTGTCATATTCTGCACAAACAAGGAAAATATTATATTGTGCATTTTAAAGAACTCTTTAAGTTGGACGGAAAATCTTCTGATTTTTCGGAAAACGACAGGGCAAGAAGAAATACGATTGTAAATCTATTGAAAGAGTGGGAATTGATTGGTATTGTGAAAGAAGATGTTTTCGAAGACGCTCCTATATCACAAATTAAAATCATATCACATAAAGAAAAAGAAGAATGGGATTTAGTTCCTAAATATAACATAGGAAGAAAAAGGTAAAAAAGTGCAGACTTTCCAAGAATATCAAGAACAACAGGCATATGACGCACTAACTCCGGCAGAATTGCAAGAGGCGTCACTCTCAAGAGTTATGAGACATACAGAAAATCGTCCGATTTCTATTATTACTGCGTGGCGTAATAAAACCTCGCGTAAAGACAATGACTCACAAAATCGTAAGTTGATGAAAGATATTCGTGCAATGGGATTCGGCGCAATAAAATTGCAGGGTAAATATATTCAAGACTTTGGCACACCAGACGCGGCAACAGGCGATGGATTTGAAATTTCATTTGTTGTTGTTGGTAACGAAGGTGACACCAGTGGAAACATGCTTGGATTCGCAAAGAAAATGGGAAAAAAATATGGACAAGATAGTGTCTTGGTAAAGCCCGCCGGTGCGGATGAAGATGCAATTCTTGTCGGTACAAATGCAGCCGAATGGCCTGGACTAGGCAAAATAGAAAAACTTGGCAAATGGCATCCTAATAGGACTCCAGAATTTTACTCTAAAATGCGTGGCGGAACTTTTGCATTTGAAAGTTTTGAATATAGGGCCATGAAATCACCCTCTCGGAGACGTGAAAGATTATTTTAAATTATATACAGTGAAAGGATTAGATAATGACAAAATGGGCGGACATTCCAAAAACAACGAAAGATTTTTTGGCGGAAAATATTTTAAAATGTTATAAAACGAGAGAAACATCTCATATGCCAGAATACGGTTCTGAGAATGCAGCATGTTTCGACTTAAAGGCATCGATACAGGTAGGTGATACTATCTCTTATTATTCGTCAAGAAATGTGACAAAAAGAACGAGGTTGATAAAAGACCATACCCCACTAACACTTTATGGCGGAGACAGAATGTTAGTCCCGACAGGAATTATATTCGATCTTGAAGAACATCAATCTTTGAGAATTCATTCCCGATCTGGATTGGTTCTTAAACAAGGAATCGTAGTGGCAAATAGTGAGGGAATTGTTGATGCCGATTATGTTGAAGAAACTTTTGTTTTGTTGACAAATATGACTGATGGTAAATTTGATATTACTGATGGTATGCGAATTGCACAGGCTGAAATTGTTATGAACAAACAGGTACATTTTTCGGTTACAGAGACTCGCCCAGAACCCAAAACAGACCGCAATGGTGGATTTGGGTCCACTGGCGTATAACTTTTTTGATATTTTTTTGTGAATTTTGTTATTAGAATGTGAATTTTGTTATATATAGTACAGGATCGTCGATTCCTTCGCGCTTTGCGGTAAAATTGACACGGTGCCCATATGGGACCAAACGTAAACCTTGCTTAACAGGAGGAAATAAACATGGTTACGAATTTTAAGACAGACCCTTTTATGCGTTATAGTGTGGGGTTCGATAGGTTATTTAATGAATTGGAGCGTACATCGCTCACAACGCAAAACAACTATCCACCCTTCAATATTATCAGAGAGGACGATTCGTTTTATCGTATCGAAGTCGCTGTATCTGGATTCTCAGAAGATGAATTGAGTGTTGAACTCAAAGAATCTATTTTGACTGTATCTGGTACGGTTGCAGTAAGTGATATTGAGGCCGAATATCTACATAAAGGTATTTCGTCCAGAGATTTCGAAAGAAATTTTACAATAAATCAAGATGTGGTAGTCAACCATGCAAAAATTGTAAATGGACTACTAACTATTGAACTGGAACATATTATTCCAGAAGAAAAACGGCCCAGAAAAATTGAAATTGGTGCCGGTAAAAAATCAAGTAAGAAAACACTTCTTACGGAATAATTTAATTGGGGGGAGAAATCCCCCCACAACAACTAAAGGATGTTTAAAAATGGAAACACACGATCAATTGACAATCGAACTAGAACAGTATAGAATCGAAAATGAAAAGTTTCAAGCAGGAAACAAATCTGCTGGAGTACGCGCCAGAAAACATTTAAATGACTTGATGAAATTGTGTAAGACGCGCCGTGGAGAAATTCAAGATGAGAAAGAATGGATTGTAAAACAATGAATGATGCAGTAGAAGATGATCAAAATATCCTTTATAAAACAGATAAAGATAGTGAAGGAAATATTGATTTTTCTCCTGGCTTGCCGCATGATGGCCTCATGGAAGAAATTCTAAATAACAAAGAAATTGTGACTGCGAGCCCACATGTTGTTCAGAAAATTTTGAACATGGAATGGAAGTGGTTTGATAGAAGAATTATAAAGTGGTTGGGTGATACACCAAAAGCCCGACATTTACAACAACAAATTAAAAATCACATTAAAAATGAAAAAAAATGGATCCAAGATGGGGCCAAGGCAGAAGATGCCCAAAGGTATCAGGGATAATAGGAGATATAAAATGAAATTAGATTATTCGAATAGTTTGAGGTTACGGGCATTGATTCGTAAGTATGAATTTGAACGTGATGCGGCGATTGCAAACTTACAAGTTTATTTTGAAAATGCCGTTGGTGTTGGTGAACATGGAGATATTATTGAAGAAATGGACGTTCTGGTAGATCAATTAGAAGCCGCAGAAGGTAAATTGAAAACCACAATTTCATATTTTGCCAATATTCAACCACAAACCGCTCCACCCGCCGATGAAACTATAGAAAATGACAGTTAAGGTTATCAGACTCATATCTGGTGAAGAGCTGATGGGGAATGTTGAAGAGAATCCGAGCGGATATTTTGTTAAAAATGTCTGTCAGATTGTCACATCATATGCCGATACAACTTCTGCCACTGCTCGCGTAGGACTTGCGCCATTCATGCCATACACAAAATCTTCAGATGGTATAGCCTTGGGCAAGTCCTACGTTGGTTTCATTGTCGAACCGGTCAATGAATTGATAAATGAATACAACAAAGTATTTGGAAGCGGATTGGTTATGCCGCCTTCGAAACCGACAATACAAACTTCAAGTGGTAGTCATGGATTTGTTAAAATATAGTATTGACAAACTTTGAAGAATGTGTTAGAATGGGATAAATTATATTATGAGGCATTATGCACTTTTACACAAATGTACAGAATCATGGAAACAAGATTCTAGTTAGAGAATATAAAGACGGTCAACGACAAAAGTTGCGATTAGATTATTCTCCATCGCTTTTCCATGAAACGCGAGAAAGAAATACCAAATACAAATCTCTGGACGGAAAGACCTTGAAAAAAGTTACCTTTCCGTCCATTTCTGCCGCTCGGGGGAAACTTAAAGAGTCCGAAGGTATGACTGCTTGGTATGGAATGAACCAATTCATTTATCCATTTATATCCGACTATTATCCCGATGATATGGAATATGATCTGGATTTGATAAATGTTGCAAACATTGATATTGAGGTTGAATGTGAAAAAGGATTTCCACAACCAAGTGAGGCAATCGAGCGTGTCAATGCAATCACTCTGAAAACTGGAGCCCTTTATACTGTGTTGGGCCTTGGAGATTGGGAAAACAAAAATCCCGCACTAGAACATCTAGAGATTAAATATTACAAATGTACAAGTGAGATGGAATTATTACGTTCTTTCTTAAATCTTTGGGAAGCCGCAGACATTGATATTGTCACAGGTTGGAATGTTAATTCATTCGATATGTTGTATCTTGTAAACAGAATTGAAAAACTACTAGGCGAAGAACAGATGAAACGCCTATCACCTTTTCGTTCAGTCAAAAAGGTGCAAAAAAATTTAAGAGGTATGCTCGTAGAACAGGTGCAATTATCCGGCCTAGTTATTGCAGATTATCTCGACCTGTATAAAAAATTTACATATGTCACTCAAGAAAGTTACCGTCTCGATCATATTGCCCAAGTCGAATTGGGCAAGAGAAAACTCGACCATTCGGAATTTTCTGCAATGCATTTGTTCTATAAACAAGATTATCAAAAATATATCGACTATAATATTATTGATGTCGAATTAGTTGACAAACTGGATGATAAGTTAAAATTGATAGAATTGTTAATCACTATCGCCTATCAGGCCCGAGTTAATTATGACGAGGTTATGTCACCTATTAGAACATGGGATTCGATTGCATTTAATCTCTTGAAAAAAGATGATATCGTCGTACCTCCAAAAACTTTCAACCAAAAAACTGAGGCATATGCCGGTGGTTATGTTAAAGAACCGCATGTCGGAATTCACGATTGGGTATTGTCTTTTGACTTGAACAGTCTTTATCCACATTTGATTATGCAGTACAATATCAGTCCAGAGACATTGATAGAAACTGATAGAGTTGATACCAGTGTCGATGATCTTCTGGAAAAGAAAACGGATACTGAGGCCTGTCAAAATTTTGGATATTCTCTGACACCAAATGGTGTGTTATATGACAATAAAAAACGTGGATTTTTACCTAAGTTGATGCAGGGAATGTATGATGAGCGTGTTATCTCAAAGAAAGAGATGTTAAAATGTAAACAAGAGTTGATTGATGGTGGTGACCCAGTTCATCTAAACAAAAGAATTGCACAGTTAAATAATAAACAGATGGCTGCAAAGATTTTGTTGAACTCTGCTTATGGTGCGTTAGGTAATCAGTATTTTAGATATTTTGACATTAGACAGGCAGAATCGATCACTCTGTCGGGCCAGTTAAGTATTCGCTGGATCGAGAAAAGAGTAAATGAATACATGAATAGAACTCTAAAAAATACGGAGGATAAGGAATATGTCATTGCTTCAGATACGGACTCAATATACGTTGTTTTTAGCGACTTGGTTTCGAAAGTCTTTGGAGAGGAAGATTATCTTGCGGGAAATATCCCTACAGACAAAGTGGTATCTTTTCTGGATCGTGTGGCTCAAGATAAACTTGAACCGTTTATCAATAAGTCTTACGAAGATCTTGCTTCGTATATGAACTCATACGAACAGAAAATGGTTATGGCGCGAGAAGTTATTGCGTCAAAAGGACTGTGGACTGCAAAAAAACGGTACATTTTGAATGTGCATGATAATGAAGGGGTGCGATATAAGACACCCGAATTGAAAATCATGGGTATTGAGGCGGTAAGATCATCCACTCCTGCGGCATGTCGTGACAGATTGAAACAATCGTTTAAGGTTATTATGAAAGGTGATAATGATGAGTTGATCGCCTATGTTGAAAACTTTCGCGAAGAATTTAAGAAAATGGATGTTGATATGATTGCATTCCCGCGCTCAGTCAATGGTTTGAAAAAATACAAAGATGCTGTGCATATATTCAAGAAAGGTACGCCCATACACGTTAAAGGAGTCATTCACTACAATATATTAGTTGAAAAACATAATTTAGGTATGACATATCCAGTTATACAAGAGGGCGAAAAGATTAAATTTGTATATCTTAAAGAACCGAATCCTTTAGGTAATAATACGATTGCCATAAGTTCAGTTTTACCAGAAGAATTTGATTTGCATAGATTTATCGATCACAATAAACAATTTGAAAAGGCCTTTCTTGACCCAATCAAAACTATAACTGATACTATCGGTTGGCAACTTGAAAAAGTTATCACGATGGATGACTTTTTCTAGGAGAACATGATGGGAAAACGTAGCGATTTTGAAAGAGTAGAAAGAGATTTCTATCCAACACCAATTGAGGCCGTATTACCTCTTGTATTTCATTTGCCTTACTATGGCCTGTTCGCAGAACCATGTGCGGGAGATGGTAGATTGGTTAGACACATAGAGCAGCTGACCGATTTAAAGGGGTATTGGATGACTGATATAGAACCATTATGTCCTTCTGTTGGTGTCGGAAATGCATTAACAGATCAAATTGTGGGTTGTGATATATGTATTACGAATCCGCCTTGGAATAGAAAAATATTGCATCCAATGATTGAGAATTTGGCAACCCAAATGCCAACATGGTTATTGTTTGATGCCGATTGGTTGCACACAAAACAATCTGCCCAATATCAAAAATGGTTGGAAAAAGTGGTGAGTGTCGGCCGAGTAAAGTGGATTGAAGGTAGCAAAAGTGTTGGCAAAGATAATTGTTGTTGGTATCTTTTCAATGCCAAAAAATCAACAGGAACGCCAGTAAGATTTTTTGGCAGACTTCCTTGACAACCACCACCAATTTATGTTATAATGAAAGAAATCGAAAAATGAAAAGGAAAAAAATATGAGTAAAGGTTTGATGGCAAAACTGAGAAAGAATTCTTCTTTCAAAGATGGTAGGGTTAGTATTCTATCGGAGTCGAAATTTCTACATGAAAAGGATAGTACCCCGACAAATATTCCGGCAATGAATGTTGCATTTTCTGGTTCTTTAAATGGTGGATATACATCAGGATTGACGATGATCGCTGGACCCTCGAAACATTTTAAGACGGCATTCGGCCTGATTATGATGAAGGCGTTTATGGATAAGAATCCTGAAGGTTTAGTTCTTTTCTACGATTCTGAGTTTGGTACGCCGCAAGGATATTTTGATATTTTTAAAATCGACACAACACGAATTGTGCATATTCCAGTGACAAATTTGGAAGAACTTAAATTTGATATGGTTTCACAATTAAACGAATTGGAGCCAGAAGATAAAGTTTTTGTTATGGTCGACTCTGTTGGAAATCTTGCATCTAAGAAAGAGGTTGAAGATGCAGAAAAGGGTAGTAGCGCAGCGGACATGACACGCGCTAAGCAGTTTAAGTCGTTGTTTCGTATGATTACACCCCATCTAACGATGAAGGACATTCCTATGGTTGCTATTAACCACACATACGACTCTCAGGGGTTGTATCCAACAAAAGTGGTTTCTGGTGGAACTGGTATGTATTATAGTGCCGATACCATTTGGATTGTGGGACGCCAACAGGATAAAGTCGGTGCGGAAATTCAAGGATACCATTTTGTTATTAATGTTGAAAAATCTCGCTTTGTAAAAGAAAAGTCAAAGATTCCAATTTCAGTTTCTTGGGACAAGGGTGTAGATAAATTCAGCGGGCTTATTGACATGGCCCTTGATTATGGTGTATTATTAAGATCTGGTGGCTGGTTGCAACGAGTCGATATAGAAACTGGTGAGGTTATGGATAAAAAGTTTCGGGAGAAAGAGACTCACAATGATGAGTTTTGGGATACCATTTTTAGCGATCCGAAGTTTGATGAACATATCAGAAAAAAATATAGAGTCGGTTGATGAGTAAGATATTTACCTCTGGGCATGTGTATCAACAAAGATTGTCGACCTGTCGATCTTGTGAAGAATATGCCCAAACATTAAAAATATGTAAGGCGTGTGGTTGTTTTATGCCAGCCAAGGCAAAAATTGCAAACATTCGTTGCCCAAAGGATAAATGGATGGAAGTTTACGGAACTGAGGACAAGGAACCGACTACATTTACGATGACTCGTGTCACTAGTGAAAAAAGTAAAAAAGAAAGGTCTGACGAATTGTATCGTCAGGCTGATCATTTAAAAACGGAATATGAAAAGTTAATATTGGAAGCGAAAAAACTCAATGGAATTGACTGAACAAGTAGTGATGAATTGTCTTTTTGCAGACGAGGCCTATGTAAGAAAGGCCTTGCCGTTTGTTGAGAGGGAGTATTTTCAGAACGAATCTAATAAAGTTGTGTTTGATTTAATGAAAACACATATAGAGAAATACAACGACCTCCCGACCAAGGATTCTTTGTTGATTTCTTTAGACGAAAAGAACGTGTCTGAAAATATTTTCAATGAATGTAAAGAAATGGTTGTATATTTACACAATCAAAAAGATGAACATCGCAACAGTGAATGGCAACTAGATGCGACCGAAAAATGGTGTCAAGACCGAGCGATATATAATGCGGTTATGAAATCAATTACAATTATAAATGATGATTCGCCAGAAAAAGGTGAAATGCCTAAAATTCTGAGTGAGGCCCTTGCGGTATCATTTGATAGTAATATTGGACATGATTTTATTGAGGATTGGGAATCGAGATTTGAATTTTATCAGCGTGTCGAGGAAAAAATACCATTCCATTTAGATATGTTGAACCGTGTCACTAAAGGTGGTTTGCCCAAGAAAACATTGAATGTCGCCTTGGCGGGTACTGGCGTTGGCAAGTCTCTATTCATGTGTGATTGTGCCGCAAATCATTTGCTTATGGGATACGATGTGTTATATATTACATGTGAGATGTCGGAAGAGAAGATTGCAGAACGTATTGATGCAAATCTATTGAATACATCTATACAAGATGTTGCAACTATGGCTAGGAGCACATTCGACAAAAAAATTGACAAGTTGCAACAAAAAACTACTGGAAAGCTGATAATTAAAGAATATCCAACGGCTGTGGCAAATGCAAATCACTTTCGCCACCTGTTGAATGAATTGTCACTCAAAAAGAATTTTCGACCGAAAATCATCTATATTGATTATCTAAATATATGTTCATCTTCGAGAGTTAAGCCTGGAGCCGGTGCAAATTCATACACACTTATTAAGTCTATCGCAGAGGAACTACGTGGCCTTGCGGTTGAAAACAATGTCCCTATTGTTACTGCAACACAAACCACACGAGGTGGATACGGTAACAGTGATGTTGACTTGACAGATACTTCAGAATCTTTTGGTTTGCCCGCAACCGCCGACTTAATGTTTGCATTGATTGCAACCGAAGAATTGGAAGAGATGAGTCAGATACTTATCAAACAACTCAAAAACCGATATAACGATCCCAATGAGCATAAAAGATTTGTAGTTGGTATCGACCGCCCTAAAATGAGATTGTACGATGTGGAAGATGACGCCCAAGACGAATTAATACAAGACACAAAAGAGAGTCACTTTAAAGAAAGTTTCTCTAAAAAACACTCAAACAAAAAAATAGGAAATGTGGAGATTACAATATGACAGAAGAAAACAAAACCGCAACAGCATCAGAAGACAGCGAAGTTGTAAACTTTGAAGTTGATCAAGAATCGTTTAAAGTAAAACCGCCAGATGGAAATCGTGCATTTATTTCTGTATGGGATGATGTATTATCGGAATCTGAATGTTCAAATATTATTGAAAAATTTGAGGCTGCATCAGAACACCACAAAAAAACTGAACATGCAGAATATCGCAGTTTTACAGAGTTGAATTTTTTCGACCCTGCACTTCTTGAAAAGAGCGCAGAGTTTGAAGAACTCTCGATGTTGCTTTTGGGTAAGGTGTCTGAGTATGTTGAAAGTTATCGTCAACACAATAACATTTCATTTTTTCCATCTCAGTGTCACAACGAAGAAGTACGCATGAAAAAATATTTAGCCGGTTCTGATGATGATTTTAAGTATCATGCAGATGTCGGCGATTATGCCTCTGCTCGGAGATTTTTGGTTTGTTTTTTCTACCTCAACACAGTAAAAGAGGGTGGTGAAACAGTTTTCCCAGATTATAACACTAGTATCACGCCAGAACGTGGTCGATTGGCAATCTTCCCGCCTTTCTGGACGCACCCACACCAAGCGCAACCGGCTATATCGGAAGACAAATACATTGTAGGAACATATTTGCATTACATGTAAACTTTTTATAAATAGTTATTAACACTATAAAAAGGTTTTTTTTGTGCCATATAACTATCGACCAAAATCAATCCAAGAGATCAAAGATCTTGGATTGATTACAAAAAGAGAAAACTCCGCAGTCGCTTTGTTTGAAACAATGCAGGCGACTTATGGCGGTGATTTTGACGAATTTATAACATTGGAAACTGCCCAAGGTACAAAATTCGGACAGGTAAAAATTCTGAACGATTTTAAACTGACCGTCGACTTATTGGCATATAAAAAACTATATCCCAATCTAGCGCTAGGATTCGGTAATGGTTCAAATCCTAATAGTACTGCGCCGACAACTCAACAACAGGAGTTGGTTACTCTCAAAATATTTGAAGAATTGTTATCCAGCGAGACTAAAAATTATAAAAAATTTGAGCAGCTGCTGCCGGAACTTTTAGAAATATATCCAAACATGATCGCAGAAAAAAGTTGGTATAATTCTTTTGAGTTACAATTTTATCAAATAGAAAAAGAAACCAAACTCCCCAATAATAATTTCAACGTGTATAATCGCGATGGTGGTTTCATGGATTGGATAACAAAACATATAAACGATAATTATGAAATCACAAAAAAAGATTCTTGGAATCCAGCGGACATATGGTTGATAAAATCATCAAAGCTTTCACATTATAAAAAACTATTAATAAATGCAATCAGTATACAAGAATGTAACGCGATATGCAGAGTGGCATATAAAAAAATGGATATTGTCGGAATTTCATTGAAAAAGAATAACGGCAAAAAATTAAGTTATGATTTGGTAAATCTATCCAATACCACAAAAGATTTAGATGTGTCTTATTCAACATTTAATTTAAATATTCCATATAATCCCAAAACAAAAAGTTTCACCTCTAAGACCAGTCAACTTGAAGTAAAATATGATAACAAACTTTACCAGATGGGTGTAAAAAGTAATACAGGACCTATTGGAAATATTACCTATGAATTTGTTGCTAGTGGAGCGGCCGCATTTTTAGGAAAAGTGCCTAAAGACATGCTTAAAATCGAATTAAAAGAAGATAAACAACGTATGCCAGAGCATACTCACTTTATGAAATTCGATAAGAAAGATTTTGAAAAAAAATTAAAGGTTATAATGGCAAAAAAATCACTATTCACCGTTAAAGGTGATTTGAAACTTTTTGTCTCACAACTCGAACAATCTTGGACTAAGGGTAGAACGAAGGATAATACAACGATTTCACAAATTGTAACATTTGCCTACATTATAGCCAATATGTCCGAAAAAAGAAGAAAAGAATTTATTAGAGACTTGTTTTTTATGTCTCAAAAGAAGGGCGATTTATTTGGTCCCTTCGGAAAATTATCATAAATATAGAGTACAAACATAGGAGAAGTAAAGTATGCGTAGTTTTGGAAGGTTTTTGAAAGAGTCTAAGGGCGGTAAAAACCTACATTTGGAACATTTAGAAGATGAGATTTTAAATGGGGGGATCAACGGTGGACGCGCCGCAGTCAATTTCCTTCTGTCTTTGAGAGACATGTTATCGGGAGAAACATCTAACAAAGTAAATATGACAGTAAAATGGGATGGTGCTCCGGCAGTATTTGCAGGAATTGATCCTTCAGATGGTAAATTTTTTGTTGCAAAAAAATCCGTATTCAATGCAGTTCCTTTGTTGTATAAATCTATCGCGGAGATAGATGCAGACACAAAGTTGAGCGATACATTAAAAGATAAATTTAAAATATCCTTCACAGAATTTTCAAAACTTGGAATCAGGGGTGTGTTGCAGGGTGACTTGATGTTCACAAATGATACTGAGAATAAAACGCTGAGCGGCAAAGACTATGTTACATTTCAGCCAAATACCTTAGTCTATGCAGTAGAAAGATCGTCAAAACTTGGAAAAAGTATCTCATCCGCAAAAGTTGGTGTGGTTTGGCACACTACTTACAAAGGTAAAGATTTGCAATCGATGACTGCATCTTTTGGTGCAAATATTTCTGGACTCAAAAATATTCCTAGTGTTTGGATGGACGATGCGACATATAAAGATGTTTCGGGTAGTGCAAAATTCACTGCGAGCGAAACTACTGCGATAAATGGTATTATGTCAACAGTTGGTAGAAAATTTAAAAAAATCAAAGCGGGCGATTTGAAAACATTTCTTGAAATACAGAATAAGACTTTATCAAAAGGACTAGCAGGGGCAAGTTTTAAAACATATTTGAATAGTTATATCCGAGAAGGGCAAAATATTTCTACAAAGGGTATGAAAAACCTTGGATACTCGATGTATGTGAAAAAATACTTTGATGAAAAAGTAATAATGAAATTAAAAACCGAGAAGGGGCGCGCAGCCAAAGAAGAAATCCGTGATCAAGTTGTTGCAAAACTACTTAAATTGGATTCGGTTGCATATGCGATAGTGGATTTCATGGAAGAGATTATCACTGCCAAATCTTTGATCGTGAATAAACTAAATAGCATCAAACAAATGACTGATATTTTCGTTCGAGTTGATGGTGGATATAAGGTTTCGAATCCGGAAGGATATGTTGCAATTGACACTGGTGGTAACGCCGTTAAGTTAGTAGACCGAATGGAATTTAGTTATAATAATTTTAACGCAGCAAAGGCTTGGGACAAGTAATGGACAAAAAGACAAAAGAATTATATGAGAATTCAATGATAAATGATATCATTGAAAATTATCTCGAAGAAGGTATCAACGATACCGCGATTTTTAAGGCGGTTTTTCTTGCTGGTGGACCGGGCTCTGGTAAATCTTTTATTGGTACTGAAAAGAAGGGTAAGTCTCCGACTGTCGGTGCTGATCCAAAACAATTTATGGGTGGTGGACAACTAGGTCTTATCAACCTTGGACTTCGGGTTGTCAATCCCGATCCTGCATATGAAAAACTTTTGAAAGCTGCTGGTTTAGACCCAAAAAGTTCAGACGATATTTGGTCTGATGAGGGACAAGATATTAGAGTCAAGGCTAGTGCAATGACTGCAAAACAAAAGGCGCATTACGTTAATGAAAGACTTGGAATAATCATTGACGGCACAGGTAAAGATGTCAATAAAATTATAGGACAGAAAAAACTTTTGGACGATGCCGGTTATGAAACTGCAATGATTTATGTTAATACAAATCTTGAAACTGCGATTGCAAGGGATGCAAAAAGAGACAGAACTCTTGGTGCTAATGCAGTTACTAAAATGTGGGATGCAGTTCAAAAAAATGTAAAAAAATACAAAAGTATCTTTGGTTCGAGTATGTATATTATTGATAATTCAGATGGATCGAATTGGCTTGGAGAGTCGCAAAAGGCCCACAAAAAAATTGAAAAGTGGGTAAGAAAATCACC
>Ga0233444_10003133_pt1 | contig 16685 bp, 15 predicted proteins | sample SI_124_October20_6_FD_182792 | JGI IMG/M metagenome (GOLD analysis project Ga0233444, IMG submission 182792) | Seawater microbial communities from Saanich Inlet, British Columbia, Canada - SI_124_October2016_10_MG | ecosystem: Environmental > Aquatic > Marine > Inlet | place: Canada: British...
GGTGTCGAATTGCAACTTATTAGCCCAATTGTCAAAAGTCCGAATGCTAATTGTTTAATATTCATATTGTTTTTCGTTTTTCTCAAATTACCGCCAACGAGGGGATAAACGTATTACATTTATTTCCTTTATAAAGATATAAAAAGATAAATAGAGTTAAATAAGCACATTTAGCGACTTAAATTGTTTGACCTATGTTTGACCTCCGTGTTTTTTTCTTTAATTTAATATCTTGATATATTGTTATGAAGAATTTTTTTTTCCTTTTCATTTTTTTTTATTCAACCATCTATTTTTCTCAAAACTTATATACTAAAGATAATGTCAATTTAGGAGATAAATCAGTATTTCTTAATTCTTGTATGGATGGATTTGATAAAGAGACTATAGATTTAAATGGAATAAATGTCAATAAGTACCAGTATTGTTCTTGTGTTTGTGATAATTTAATACCTCAAATTCTCAGTACTGAATTAATAGAAGCTGTTAAAAATGACGATGTAGTTTCTTTATTTCTTAAAGACAATAATTTTAATTTAATATATAAATGTGTAGAAGAACACATGAATATTGAAGATGATTATGTTTACTCTAATAACAAGCTCAAGGAATATTCAAAAGAATTTGGGGTAAAAACTTGTGTAAATGAAGTTCTTAGATTACCAGATGAAGATTATTATTGGTCAAAATCAGATGCAGAAAAATATTGCAGTTGTGCAATAAATAGTTTGTACTCTAAAGGATATACTTTTAAAGATTTACAAGAGGCTTCAGATGAAAGTAGTGTTGCTTTTAATGAGATAGTTATGCCGTGCGTTGGAAAGGTTTTCAACAAACTAGAATCTACTTTAAATCAATTTGAAAACAGTTATATACCTGAAGACATTTCGGGCTCTGTTTCTAGTTCTGAAATTCGTCTTATAGACTATTCAAATGCTTTTAAAATTAAGATTGAAATTGATGGGGTTGTTAAATATTTTTTGTTTGATACTGGAGCATCAGATCTTGTAATTGACAGGAATTTTGAAAGAGAGCTTTTGATAATTGGTGCAATTGATAAAAATAGTTATTTAGGAAAAAGTAAATATGTTTTGGCAAATAATGAAGAAATTAGTGCAGATATAATTAAAGTAAATAATCTTAAAATTGGTGATTTTATTTTAAATAACGTCGTCATAGCTGTAGTAGAAGAAGGTGGAATGTTATGTGGAAAGAGCTTACTCGATAAATTTAGAAATTGGGAGTTTAATAAATTAAATAATAGTTTGATTTTTATGGCACATCAAAAAAGTTAAAGCAGTATTATTATTTAAATCTAAAGATTGTATTTGGTTCTCATTACACCGCAATTCAATTAAAGCAGTGTTGTTACTTAAATCTAAATTGCTTATTTGGTTTGCGTCACAATACAAATAATTCAAAGCAGTATTGTTACTAACATTTAAATGGGTGAGATTATTTTTAGCACAAAACAATTCAGTTAAACCAGAAAATGCTTCTATACCAGTTAAATCTGAAATATTTTTATTAGAAACACTTAAACGAGTTATAGTATCAAAATTAGAAGACAGAACCTGCCCATCAATCACATTGTCATAACCTAAATCAATTAATGCCTTTTCAAAGTTTCCATCTGGTATAGCTGTATATTGCCCAAAACATAAGAAGAGCTGATAATTCAACTAAGTGGTTATTCATAGAGGTTAAAACTTAACATTGATGATTTGTATCTAACTAACACAATCTCATCACTAAATAAGTTTCTTAGTATTTCTAAATCTTTATTTTCTAATCTCATTTTCCTCAGTTTTAAATAATTCAACATTCCAGTAATCACTATCTAATGATTCAATAACATCTACTATATTGTAGTTACTTCTAAGTATTAGATTCATTAGTATATCCTTGTTAGTTCCAGATACAATCGTTGTATCTCCATCTAACCAAACTTTAATTGTTTCGTATTTCATTTTTTGTGTTTTTAATTATTAATAGCACAAATATTGAGAGATATAAAATCAATTTATGTATTGAAAATATACTTGGATGTATACTTGGATGTATACTTGCAGTTTGCAGTTTGAAAGTGATATTATTTGTGCTTCGTTATCAATAGTTGATAATGGAGCTTTGAGGTGTTGGTGAATTCACCAGAACCTATTTGTTAAAAAAAGAGATGTTTGCACCAATGTTTGCACTATGCAAGCACCTCTTATCTGTTAGGTAGTACCCAAGGAGGGAGTCGAACCCTCACGCACATAGTGCACTACGACCTCAACGTAGCCCGTCTACCAATTCCAGCACTTGGGTATAAATCATATTCAAATGTAAATAACTTAATTAATATTAAAAGTTTCTTAATAAATATTAATTTTAATAATGAAGAAAATAATAACTATCACTTTAATAATATGTTTATATATGAATGAAAATACCGCACAATCTGTAAATATTTTTGGTCAAAATCTAGCGCTATGTTGCAGCAGTCCAAAAACTGGTTTTTTTAGAGACGGGTTCTGTAATACAGGATCATCAGATATTGGAACCCATGTTGTTTGTGCAAAAATGACGCAAGATTTTCTAGAATTTTCAAAGTCAAGAGGTAATGATTTATCAACTCCCAACGAGATGTACAGTTTTCCTGGGCTTTTACCAGGTGATAAGTGGTGTTTATGTGTACTTAGGTGGAAAGAAGCTTACGATGCAGGAAAAGCTCCTAAAGTATATTTAGAAGGAACACACGATAAAGCCTTGGATTATGTGACTATGGAACAATTGATAGAACACGCTATTAAATAAAAAAGCCTTCCGAGGAAGGCTTTGGTGATTCGTCTGGGGTTCGAACCCAGGACCCCATCCTTAAAAGGGATGTGCTCTACCAGCTGAGCTAACGAATCAAATTTTCGAGTGCAAATATAATGTTCATATTGATATCTCCAATTAGTTTTGTAAAAAATAGTTCATTGTTCAACATTTGTTTTGATTATCATAGCTTTTTATTACCTTGTTTTTAGTTTTTTAAACCATGAATACAAGATGAATAACTATAATTTAGTCACTAAAAATATAATTAAAGAACTTTCTTTAATTGTGGGTGAAAAAAATATTTATATCGATAAAGAGAATCTTAAATCTTATGGTCATGATGAAACAGAAAATCTAAACTTCCCTCCAGAGGTTCTTTTAAAACCATTAAATACTAAGGAAGTCGCCGAGGTAATGAAATTAGCTTTTTTAAAAAATATTCCCGTTACACCAATAGGAGCTAGAACTGGACTTAGCGGTGGATCGCTCTGTGTTCATGGTGGTATAGGTTTGTCAATGGAAAGATTCAATAATATATTGAAAATAGACTTAGATAATCTTCAAATTAAGGTACAGCCAGGTGTAATAACACAAACTTTGCAAGAAGAAGTTGCAAAAGAAGGTCTTTATTATGCTCCCGATCCAGCAAGTAAAGGAAGTTGTTTTATTGGAGGAAATATTGCTGAGAATAGTGGAGGACCAAGAGCAGTTAAATATGGAGTAACAAAAGATTTTGTATTAAATCTTGAAGTAGTTTTACCTGATGGAAAAATTGTTAATACTGGAGCAGACACCTTAAAAAATTCAACTGGATATAATTTGACTCAGCTGATTGTTGGTAGTGAAGGTACATTAGGAATTGTTACTCAAGCAACTTTAAAACTATTGCCTTTACCTAAATATAATAAGTTGATTTTGGTGCCGTTTTCTTCCCCCATCGATGCTTGTAGTGCCGTAGCTTCTATTTTTAAATCTGGTGTTATTCCTTCCGCTCTTGAATTTATGGACAGAAAAGCTGTAGATTTTACTATTAAGTATATCGATGAAGCTCAATTAGAAATGTCCAACTCAACTAAAGCATTGCTTCTTATCGAAGTAGATGGGAATAATCCCGACTATTTAATGGATGAAATGGAAAAAATTCTTAAAGTGGTGGAAGCTCATAATTCTGAGGAAAATATACTTTTTGCTGAAGATGAAGCTCAAAAAGAGCAACTTTGGTTTATAAGAAGGAGAATTGGAGAGGCTGTCAAAGTAAACAGCGTATATAAAGAAGAAGATACCGTAGTACCAAGATATAAATTACCAGATTTACTTTCAGGGGTAAAAAAAATAGGTGATAAATACGGTTTCGAGTCTATTTGTTACGGACATGCTGGTGACGGAAATTTACATGTAAACATAATTAAAGGAAATCTTTCTGAAATCCAGTGGGAAGAAGAATTACCTAAAGCAATTAGAGAAATTTTCAAATTAACAGTTTCACTTGGTGGAACTATTTCTGGAGAACATGGAATTGGTTGGGTACAAAAAAGCTATATGGATATTGCATTTAACGAAGTTGAACTTAAATTAATGAGCAACATCAAAAAAGTATTCGATCCAAAGAATATTATGAACCCCAGTAAAATATTTTAACTTTATTCTACTCCGTGCATTAGTTTCTTAATAGGCTTATTTAGCAAGAAAATTACAGCTGCAATTACTAACAATACATAACCTATTGTAGAAAAAATATCTAAATATTTTAAAAGACCAGCTTCAGCAGTAGCTTCCTCACCATTACCACCATGACCACCAGTAAAAGCTGCAATTTTACCTCCAACATAATTAGCAATAGCAAAACTTAAGAACCAAGCACCCATTGCAGTTCCTGCCATATTCTTTGGAGATAACTTGGTAACCATTGACAGTCCAATTGGGGAAAGAAATAATTCACCAGTTGTATGAAGCATGTAAAGAAAAACAAGAGTAAGAATAGGAACTTGATAAGCTTCGTTGACAAACTGATATCCTAATTTAGTTAATAAAAATCCCAGTGCTAATTGAACAATTCCAAAACAAAACTTAAGAGGAATACTAGGGTTTTTACCAATTTTAGAAAGTTTCACCCACATGATAGAAAAAATAGATCCAAATAAAATAATAAAAAATGGATTAAAAAACTGGGTCATACTTGCTGGCATTTCCCAACCAAATAACATTCTATCTACATTTCTGTCTGCAAAAAGAGTAAGAGAAGTTCCTGCTTGTTCAAAACAAGCCCAAAATGATATATTAATAATCATAAATATAATTAGTGCTATCATTCTATCTTTCCAAATAGAAACATTTTCTTTTTTATCTTCTTTACTTCCTGCACTAATAAGAACAAAAGAAATACCAATAAATAATGCTAATAATATATAATCCATTAATTCATTTTGCATAATTAATAAATAGCAAAGAGGAATTAAAAATAACGAACCAATTGTAATCGCGTGAAGTACATTTATAGGCCCTAGAATTTTCTTTTTACCTGCCTCATGTACATCTAATCCAGGAGCAGCAGCGTAATTATTTCTTCCAGTCCAAAATATGGCAAGTCCTAAAAGCATACCTAAGCCAGCTAATCCAAATCCATATTTAAAACCATAAGTTTCTCCTACATAAGCTACTATTGTGGTGGCCAATAATGCGCCAACATTAATACCAATGTAAAAAATAGTGAATCCTGAATCTCTTCTAGGGTCGTTATCTTTATAAAGTTTACCAACTATGGTAGAAATATTGGCTTTAAAGTAGCCATTCCCAATAATTAAAGCCCCCATGCCAATGAGCATCATATTTTGATTGTTTCCTAAAATCAAAAATTCTCCAATTGCCATTAAAACTGCACCTAACATTACAGCATACCTATATCCTAAATATTTATCGGCCATCCTTCCACCTAAAATTGGTGCTGCGTAAACCAGTCCAGTATATGCACCGTATATTAAAGAGGCTTCGCTATCTCCCATCATTAAAGATTTCACAAGAAATAATGTTAAAAGAGTTCTCATTCCGTAGTAACAAAACCTTTCCCACATTTCTGAGAAAAATAGGGTCATTAACCCTCTTGGGTGTTTTTCGTTAGCTTCAATAGTTGTCATAGATTTTGATTTTATCTAATTGTGAAAGTAAACATTTTTTTTAATTCTAGAATTTATCAAATTTTCAATAGGTATCTTTTAATCGATTGAAATGTTATTTTTACTAAAAATTAATAGTATGAAATTTTATTATTTAGCCTTTATTTTCCTTTTGTTTTTTTCTTTAACTAGTTGTTTTCAAGAGCACAATAAATCAGATAATAAGACTATCAATCTAAATAATACAACTAAAAATAGTCGTGCAACAGATAGCCATACATTATCCAATTATCAAGATGTTACCATTACAAATTCGCATTTAAATTTAAAAGTTGATTTTGAAAATAAAATTTTAAAGGGTTTTGTAACTCACGATTTTATTAAAAAAACTGATACCAATATACTTGTTTTAGATTCTAAATATTTAGAAATTGATAGTGTAACAGATGGAATAGGAAATAAGTTGAATTATGAACTCGGTAAATTTGACGAACTATTAGGTACAGCTGTTAAAATACAATTATTAGAAGATTCTAAAAAAGTTACTTTATTTTATAATACTACTGCGAAATCTGAAGCTTTAGATTGGTTATTACCTAAGCAAACAGCAGGAAAAGCATTCCCTTTTATGTATACCCAAGGACAATCCATATTTACAAGATCTTGGATACCAATACAGGATTCTCCTGGGTTAAGAATTACTTATTCCGCTAATATTCAAACCCCTGAAAAAATGATGGCCGTAATGAGTGCGGCAAATCCTCAAAAAATAGTCGATTTAAATAGTTATAATTTTGAAATGAAGCAACCCATTCCTCCCTATTTAATTGCTTTAGCAGTTGGTAATTTAGCTTTTAAACCAGTGGATGAAAGAACGGGTGTTTATGCAGAGCCTACCATGATTGAAGATTGTGCCAATGAGTTAGTGGACATGGGGAAAATGGTAGACGCTGCTGAGAAATTATATGGTAATTATGATTGGGACAGGTACGATGTAATTGTACTACCTCCAAGTTTCCCTTTTGGTGGAATGGAAAATCCACGACTTACTTTTGCAACACCTACTATTATTGCTGGAGACAGAAGCTTAGTAGCTCTCATTGCTCACGAGTTGGCACATTCTTGGAGTGGAAACTTAGTTACTAATGCCACTTGGAACGATTTCTGGTTAAACGAAGGCTTTACCGTTTATTTTGAGAGAAGAATTATGGAATCTCTTTACGGAAGAGATTATTCTGAAATGTTAGCCCTTCTCGGTTATCAAGATTTAACAGAAGAAATATCAAATTTAGAACCAAGTATGCAGCGCCTTAAATTAAATATGGTTGGTTTACATCCAGACGACGCCATGACTGATATTGCTTATGAAAAAGGATATTTCTTTTTAAGAATGTTGGAGGAAAAGGTAGGTAGAGAGAAAATGGATACTTTTTTAAAGAATTATTTTAACGATCATAAATTTAAAACCATTGTAACTAAAGATTTTGAAACATATTTAAATGAAAATTTATTAAATGCATCCAATGCAACTTTTAATATCCAGGATTGGATTTATGAATCTGGTCTTCCAGAAAATTGTCCTAAAGTTATCTCTAAAAGATTTGAAGATGCTGAATATTTAGCAACTGAGTTTATTGAAAAGGGAGCGAACTCTTTAAAGTTGAAGACTGTGAATTGGTCTACTCATGAATGGTTACATTTTATAAAACATCTTCCTGAAGAAGTAACTATTACACAATTAACAGATTTAGATCGTAATTTTAATTTATCTAATAGTGGAAATTCTGAAATATTGGCAGTTTGGTTTTTACAATGTATTAAATCAGACTATCAGCCAGCATTTGAAAATCTAGAAAAATTTTTAATTAAAATTGGTAGAAGAAAGTTTTTACAACCCCTTTACACAGAGCTTTCTAAAAATTCTGACCACAAACTTTGGGCTAAAGGAGTTTATCAAAAAGCAAGAAATAATTACCATTACGTTTCTTACAATACGATAGATGAAATATTAAATTAAAAATTCTTTAACTGTCTATCTATCTCTCTTTTCACATCTTTTGTCTTTAAATCTTCTCTTTTATCGTGAATTTTTTTCCCTTTGGCAACTGCGATATTCATTTTCGCCCATCCATTATTACTTATAAATAGTCTAGTTGGCACAATGGTAAGCCCCTTGTTTTTTAGCTTTTTATTAATTTTTGAGATTTCAATTTTATTTAAAAGCAACTTACGGTCTCGTTTACTGTCATGATTAAAATGTCCAGCATTTTCATAATCTGCTATGTACATATTTCGGATAAAAAGTTCGTTTTTAATTATTACGCCATAAGATTCAGCGATACTCGCTTTGCTATTTCGTATAGATTTTATTTCAGTGCCAAATAGCTGTACTCCAGCAGTAAATGTTTCCACAAACTCAAATTCAAATCTTGCTCTTTTATTTTTTATCTCAACTTTAGAAGACATGGTACAAAATTAGTAATCTAAACAATCCCATTGCTATAATTTACATTTAATCAATATTACATTAAATTAGTATCTAAAAATAAACCATGCATTATTCAATTATTTCTTCGCTATTGATTGTTTTAATTTTTTGTAAATCAATGGTTTTTTCTCAAGATAAAGATCTAGATCTGGAAGAAATAATGACTGGGAAAGAATTTATTGGATTCTGGCCTGAAAACCATTCTTGGTTACCCAGTGGAAAAATAACTTTTAAATGGAATCCTGACAAAGAAATAAATTCACAAAATTTTATAGTTGAAAATTTCAAACCACTAAAGATGGGTTATGAAGAGATTTCTGAAATTCCTTCTTGGAATATTAAAAAACATATTTCTAATAAGTTTTACGTTTATACTAAAAATGGTAGACTTCTAAAATGGAAGGTTGGTGAAAATAATCCTGAAATTATTTATGAAACTTACGATGATATTTATGCTCCCCAACTAGTAAATGATGAATCAGTAGTCTATTTCGTAAGAAATAATACTTTATGTAAAATAGATTTAATCCATACATTTTATAAGGAAGTACTAAATTTCACAAAAAGTTCTAAAAAAAATAATAAAAGTACGCATGAACATTTTTTAGAAAATCAGCAGCTTGAACTTTTTCAATATCATAGAGAGAAAAAGTCAAAAAATCAAAACTCTAAAGACTATTTGAAAAATGTCAATTCTTGGAAAAGAAAACCCTTAGAGGTAGCTCACGTTGAAGATATTTTTATTTCTCCAGATGAAAAGTCAGCTATTTATAGCGTAATAGAAAAACAAAAAATTAAAGCTACTCATGTAGAAAACTATTTAAATCTTGACGGTTGGTCTAAAATTAAAAATGCCAGACCTAAAGTAGGTCGACCAGATAGAAAAGAAAGTATTTATGTTTACTCTTTTGATAAAGACACGTCTTTCTCAGTAAGAGTTGATAATCTATCAGGAATTTTTAAAAGACCAGTTTTTTTAAAAGAATATGAAAAAGATAGTTTCAAAAAAACCTCAGATTTGCCCAAATTGGTTACTTTTCATTCACCACTATTTAACAGAAAAGGGGATAAGGCGATTATTGAAATAAGGTCTCTAGATAATAAAGACCGATGGATTACCGAACTGGATTTAGGTTCTGGTATTCTTAAAGAAATTGACCATCAACATGATACTGCTTGGATAGGTGGTCCAGGAATTTCAGGATGGAATAGTGCTCAAGGTGCAATGGGTTGGATGGACGAAGACCGTTCAATATGGTACCAATCTGAGGAAACTGGATACTCTCATCTTTATAAAAAATCGCTAAATAAACTAAAAAAAACAACACTTACAGATGGTAGTTTTGAAGTTAGAGATGCTAGCCTTTCAAATGATGGTGAAACTTTTTATTTAACATTAAATAAATCTAATGCTGGTAATCGTGGTTTTTATCATCTAAAACACAAAACGAAAGAATTAGTTCCAATACTAGATTCTATAGGAAGTTACCAAGTGAAAATTTCTCCTGACGAAAAAAAACTTGCTTTTTTATATTCTTCTGCTGATCGTCCTTGGGAATTGTATGCTACATTAAACCAGCCAAATGCTTTAATAACTAAAATAACTCATTCTACTACCTCCTCCTTTGATGCATATCAATGGAGAAAACCACCGATAATTAATTTCAAAGGAGAAGACGGAATATCACTCCCAGCAAGATTATATAAGCCAACAAAAGAAAAATCAAATGGAGCTGGAATAATATTTGTCCACGGAGCAGGATATCTACAAAATGCCCACAATTGGTGGAGCAGCTATTTTAGAGAATATATGTTTCATAATTTACTTTGTGATTTGGGTTATACGGTTTTAGATATAGATTATCGTGCATCAGAAGGTTATGGAAGAGACTGGAGAACTGCTATTTATAGACATATGGGTGGATGTGACCTAAAAGATCAACTTTCTGGAAGAGATTATTTAGTAAACCAATTAGCGATTGATTCCAACAAGATAGGTATTTACGGTGGTAGTTACGGTGGCTTCATAACTTTAATGGCATTGTTGACCGAACCAGGAAAATTTAATTGTGGAGCAGCTTTGAGATCAGTAACTGATTGGGCCCATTACAATCACGAATACACATCCAATATTTTAAATACACCGCTGTTAGATAGTCTATCTTTCAAGAAAAGTTCACCTATATATTTTGCTGAAAATTTAGAAGACAACTTGTTAATGTTACATGGAGTTATGGATGATAATGTTCAATTTCAAGACGTTGTTAGACTTTCTCAGAGATTTATTGAACTAAAAAAAGAGGATTGGGAATTAGCACTTTTCCCAGTAGAACCTCATGGATTTAAGCAACCTACCAGCTGGTACAACGAATACAAAAGAATTTTAAAGTTATTCATTGATAATTTATTATAATTTTTTAATTTTAAATATGAAAAAAATTATCGTATTTCTTTTGGTTACTTTATTCATTAATATAAGTGCACAAAAGAAGATTGTTCTAAGGTTAAATCACTTTTTAAATGACTCTACATTTCATTATAATGAAAATTTTGATTTAGATGGTGTACAAAATTATTACACCAGATTACAATATTATTTATCGGGTTTTGAAATTGAATATGATGGTGGTCAAATTTTATTTTTACCTAATACTTATGTTTTAGCTAGTGGTCACATAATCAACTACTATTTAGGTGATTTTAGCGTATCTGATGTTGAGGCTATACGTTTTGATGTTGGTGTGGATCAAATTGCAAACAGTGGAAATACAACGAATTTTACAGGTTCTCATCCTTTGGGACCTAAAAGTCCTCCAATGGATTGGGGATGGCCTTCAGGATACTTTTTTGTTACTACTAATGGATATACGGACGCAAATAATGACAATAATCCAGATACACCATTCGAATTACACGCTTTAGGAGATCAAATGTTAAGTCCTATTGATCAAATAAATGTTAATCCAGTAAATTCTAACGATACTACTTATATTGACTTAAAAGTAAATGCCGAAAGGTTTCTTTCAGGACTTAATTTATCAACAGTAGGAGTTGACCACAGTAGCAGCACCAATAACCTATTAATGTGTAATAATTCATATTCTATGAATGTTTTTGAATCCTATAATATAATTTCCTCCTCAGTTGAAACTCCAAAAAATAATAATTACATATTTATGGATTACACTTTAGCATTTGCCCCAACTATAAATTATCATTTTAATTCTAACCAAAAAGTGAATTTAAAAATTACAGACATAAACGGAAAAGTTAAATTGTACGAAAATAATTTACCTAGTGAGGGTAGTTATTTTCCTCTTAAAGAGTTTGCAACTGGAATTTATATTGTAACCATAGATAATGGATTAGAGATGATTTATAAAAAGTTTAATGTTGTCCAATAAAAATAATCTTGTTTTTCTATTTCTAGTATGTTTCTTTTTTTCATTCGATACAGAAAAAAACTTTTATTTATCTGTCCCTGCTGGGTTCCCTAAACCAGAAATACCAGCTGAAAATAAACTCAGTAGAGCAAAAATTGATCTTGGAAAAAAATTATTTTTTGATCCTCTTTTGTCTAGAGATTCTTCTGTTTCATGTGCTTCTTGTCACATTCCAAAATATGCATACACAGACGGCTTAAGAACTGCAGAAGGGATTAAAAAAAGAACCGTATCGAGAAACACCCCTACGCTCACCAATATTATTTACAATAAAAACTTTTTAAGGGACGGTGTTAACCCTTCTTTAGAAGAGCAAGTGTTGGTTCCAATTCATGAAAAAAATGAATTTGATTTTCATGTTTTATTACTAACCGAAAGACTAAAAAAAAATCCAGCATATTTAGATCTATTTCAAAAGGCTTTTGGTGCAATACCAACTCCAAAATTAATTACTCAGTCAATTGCTAGTTTTGAAAGAACTTTAATAAGTGGGAACTCCAGGTACGATCAATTTTATTTTCAAAATAATTCTGCTGCTTTGTCAACGTCCGAAATAAATGGAATGAAACTTTTTAAGAAGTTGAATTGTGTAAAATGTCATAGTGGTTTTAATTTTTCAAATGGTCAAATTGTTAATAACGGTCTTTACGAGCACTACAAAGATATGGGTAAAATGAGAGTTACTTTAAATGAAAATGATAACGGTTGTTTTAAAGTCCCTACATTAAGAAATATTGAAGTCACTGGTCCATATATGCATAATGGAAGTTTGGAGTCTTTAGAAGAAGTTATAGAACATTATTCCAAGGGTGGTATGAATCATAAAAACAAGCATGACTGGATAAAACCTTTTGAAATAAGCCAATCTGAAAAAGAAGATTTAGTTTCTTTTTTAAAATGTTTAACAGACAGTTCTTTTATTTCTAATTATTAATAAAAGTTTTCACAACACTGTTATCTTTTAGTTGAACTATGTAGATTTTATTATTTTGAAACTTCTGGACAATTTGACCATTTAGGTTATAGATGTTTTTTATTTCACTACTTGATTTAAAAAATTCATTAACAATACCTACGCTTCCGGCAACTCCATACCACGTAACTTGTTCTGTGATTCCTGAACTGTTTGTTATTTCCATAGTAATGTAACCTTCTCCAGTCGCATTATTGGGATAAATGTGACAGTTCAAATAATAACTATCTCCATTTGTAATTATTAGATTACCACTATTAGAACCTATAGGATAACAGTTTGGAAAACAAAGTGAAAAATCCCACATAGAAGGTAAAGAATCTGAAACAATACTCCATGTCAATGAATCGTTAGCTAAAGCATCAAGATAAGTGCTTTGAGAAAAATCACTACTAGTTGATAGTCCTGACAGTGTCATATTGTTCTGCTGAACAGTAAAGCTTTGTCCCATAAACTTCGAGCCAAATAAAATTATAAATAGTAATAAAATATTTTTCATAACTTAAATATACTTATTAATCACAGATTTTCTTCCTATTGCTACTGTTATAAAATCCTTTTCCTTTCTAACTCCTCTTGCAGGGGAGTATTCTCTACCGTAAAAAATAATTTGTAAATGAAGTTTATTCCATATTTCTTTTGGAAATAATCTTTTGGCATCTTTCTCTGTCTGGACTACATTTTTACCATTTGTAAAACCCCATCTATACATTAGTCGATGAATATGGGTGTCAACAGGGAAGGCAGGTTCACCAAATGCTTGACTAACTACTACCGAAGCAGTTTTATGACCAACACCGGGAAGCTCTTCTAAAAAGGATAAATTATTTGGAACTTGGCCTTGGTATTTGTTGATGAGTATATTAGACAATTCATGGATCGCTTTAGATTTCTTTGGCGATAAGCCGCATGGTCTTATTATGGACTTTATTTCTTCCACTTTTAATTCGACCATGTCAAATGGATTGTCTGCTTTTTTAAATAGGATAGGAGTAATTTTATTAACTCTCTCGTCTGTACATTGAGCAGATAACAGTACAGCAATTAAGAGTGTATAGGGGTCGGTATGCAATAACGGTACAGGTGTTTTGGGATATAATCTTTCAAGTTCATTTATAACATAGAGAACTTTATCAGATTTTGTCATTATATTCTTTTAAGAAATTTTTTTTGAATCCAACCTTTACGGTCGTTGAATGATATTTCGAACCACAGCTGATTTTCTCCAGTAATTTTTGCTTTTGATCCTTCGTGTAATTGATAAGTTGTAGACGAATTTTGGGAGGGAGCCGTCATGACTTTTGCTGTAGGTGAGAAGACTACAGCATAATTAGAATTATTGATTTTAGACTTACTTATAGCACTAAATAAAATACAAGCTATAAAAATTAAAACAGTAACGATAAAACTGTAAAAATAAATTTTTTTGTATGTGTTCTTATTAGTAATCCAATAGAAGAAAAATAGAATGCAAGATAAAGAGAGGGTGATTATAGATGAAAAAGCCCAGTAGTTGGGAGATTTACCTAAAAAACTAAAAACTAAGTCGTTAATAAATATTGATTTTTTTATATAGTTTTTGTCTTTAAGAAAAGTGTTACAAAACTGTAAATTATGCATTAAATCTTTATTGCCAGGAGCTATTTTTATCCCTTTTTCATAAAATAAAATAGCATGGGGTAAGCTATCTAATTTAAAATAACTATTTCCTAAGTTTAGTAACAACTCTTTACTAATTAGGCCATTATTATAGAGTTTTAAATATCCAGTTTTTGCAGAGTCGTAATTTTTATTTTCGTAATGATCGTTGGATAAATTAAAAATTGATTCGTTTTCTTGACAAATAACATTATTTGAAAAAATTAGAAAAATTAAACCTATTTGAGCTATTCTAGCCAGCATTTTTTTCAAATTTTTGGATTAAATTTTGACTTTCTTCTAGACTTTCTTTAGCCAGTTGATTAGTTAATGGACTGTACTGAGCCATTTCACAATTGTTTAATATTTTATCCATTAGTGAAATATCGTCTGAAGAGACACTGTTTTCTCTGAGTATTTCTTTAATCTTATCTCTACTTAGTTCAGATAATTTAATTTGATATTTATTAGTTAAATAAATATTCCAAAGTTTTGAAATTTCTTTATAAAATTCTGTTACTGAAATTTGATCAATATTATTATTGAGGTTGTTAAATTCTTGATTTACTTTTTTTATGATTTTCTTAACTTTAATTTTTTCTTTATCTGTAAATCTATTTTTATTACTCAAAATTATTAGAAGAAATATCAATCCAATCGGAATTGAAAAGATAATAGTCCAATATAATTTACTCCCAAATATTGGATCACTATAGTCATACAACTTGGTTTTGATTTTTATATGATGAATGTTTTCATTTATTAATTCTACATCTTCTTGTTTATTAATTGTATTGGAGTTAGCAGCAGACGAACTAGATAAACTTTGATTGGTTCCTTTACTAACCTTGATTTTAAAGCCAGGGTGTTTTAAGATTTTATATTTATTTCGAGTTACATCAAAATAACAAAACTCAATTGTTGGAATTTCATAGTCTCCATGAAATCTTGGTATTAGTAGTTGATTCATTTTTTTTCTACCAGAAATACCATTTTCACTTAAGCTTATTTTAGATTTAATTTCTTCAGGATATTTTTCCATGTCCTTTGGGAAGTTGAGTGTAGGCATCTTAATTTGTTTTAAATTACCGCTTCCAGAAATAATTAGTTCTAAGTCTAAGGCTTCGTCTACCTGTAGTTCTAATTTACTCAAATTAACATCCATTTTATAATTCTTTCCTACCTGACCTTTAAAACTCTTAGGCGCGTTAGCAGGAAGTTTTTTAACATTTATAACGGGCTGGTTACTTTTAATGATTTTTGAGGTTCCTCGATTAAAAAAATCTCTATTGATGACTGTTGTTACTTCAAAAGATGGTATAAATAACTTTCCAGATTTTTGCGGAGAAATAATTTCTTTTTTTAGAGTAAATACTCTAAAAGATATTCCATTAATAATTTCTTGTTCCTCTTTCCATTGTTTGTTTTTTGGTTCAATAAGTTCTGTCCAAAAATCGTTTATCATAGGAAGATCATAATCAGTAATCTCTAGATTTCTTATGTGATAAGACGATTGATAAATTTTATATTTTACAATTAAATTTTCTCCAATATAAGGTCGGTAGTTGGAACAAGTTATTTTGGCGAATAGTTTACTGTTGGAATTTTTAGAGGTAGTTTTTTTGTTATTGGATGAAACTGTATTTTGTTGCCCTTTAGAAACATTTACTGTAATTTTTTTTGTTTGGTAATCTTTTCCGTTGTAATTAACTTTTATAGATTCTATGGAAAGAGTTCCAGTATTTTTAGGAGCTATTATAAAAGTAGATTTATATTCGTTTTGGGATTTAAATTTCCCGTTAATAATTGTTGTTTGACTTGAAGAACTGGTGTAAGGACCTTGTTTAATTATAAAATCTTTAAAATTTAAATTATTTAGTTGAACTCTTTCACTTGATTCAACAGTAAATCTGATATAGTCATCTGTAGATATATTGTTTTGGTCAACGTAGGATTTGAAAACAAAATCTTGGGAAATTGAAGAAAAAAAACTAAAAATGAACGATATATAAAGTAATAAATTTTTCATTTACCAATCTTTAGTTTTACTCTTCTTTTTCTGATCTCCTTTTTTTCTATTCACTTTTAGTAAAACTTTTTCTTCGTCACCATTTATAGCATCTAAATTTTTTAAAGCCTGTTCTCTAGATTCTTTTTGCTGGTTTTTCTTTTTTTGATCTTGCTCTTTCTGGTCTTTGTCTTTTTGATCTTGCTCCTTCTGGTCTTTG
>Ga0233444_10003135_pt1 | contig 16680 bp, 25 predicted proteins | sample SI_124_October20_6_FD_182792 | JGI IMG/M metagenome (GOLD analysis project Ga0233444, IMG submission 182792) | Seawater microbial communities from Saanich Inlet, British Columbia, Canada - SI_124_October2016_10_MG | ecosystem: Environmental > Aquatic > Marine > Inlet | place: Canada: British...
TCAGGAGGGATGGACTCCTCAACCTTACTACTCAGATGTTTATCAGAGTATGACAAAGTAACAGCTGTTTCATTCGATTATGGTCAAAAGCATAATGTAGAGTTAGAAAGAGCGAAATCACTCGTTGAATACTTAACACAGGATGATACTATCAACCTAAAACTTAGACATGAAGTAATCACTTTAGGAGGGTTATCAAGTTTACTTAACTCAGCATTAGTAACAGGAGGAGATGATGTACCGGAAGGTCATTATGAAGAAGATAACATGAAAGCTACAGTAGTACCTAATAGAAACAAAATATTTGCTTCCTTAGTACAAGCAGTAGCTCTATCAGAAGCAATGGCTAATGGCAATAATACAGATATTGCTTTAGGTATTCATGCTGGTGATCATGCAATCTATCCAGACTGTAGACAAGAGTTTAGAGATGCTGACGACAATGCCTTTAGACTAGGTAATTGGGAAGCAGATAAAGTAGGGTACTTTACTCCTTACTTACAAACAGATAAATTAGGAATTTTAAAAGATGGACAAGTCCTTATTAAAGAACTCGGAATCGACTTTAACGAAGTTTACAGACGAACAAATACCTCATATAAACCCTTTCCTTCAGGTAACTCAGACTACAAGTCGGCGTCATCGGTTGAAAGGATTGAAGCATTCATCAACTTGGGTGTGGATGACCCTGTACAATATGAGGATGAAACTGGACCAGTCGATTACTCAGTTGCGAAAGCACATGTTGAAAAATTATTAGAAGAACACGCAGCATGAAAAAGTTAATTTTTATACTTTCATTATTGGTATCATCTCTTGCTTTCGGGCAAGAGGAGGTACCTTATGATGCACTAGGTGCATGGTATGATACAGAAGGAGAAATACTTATTATAAAAAGAAATGCCGGTAAAGTAGTATTTACTAGAAAAGATGCTACTAGAGTTCTAGCAACTGGTGAAATAACCATGGTTAACGGTGATATGCATATCAATAGATACGATACAAACGATGCATATAGACTAGGTTTATTTGTAGGTAACGAAACAATGGTTATTAACAAACCAAATTCATATAGAGCTTGGTTGTGGATTAGAATACAATGATATACTGGTTTACTGGACAGCCTTGTGCTGGAAAAACAGTTTTAGCTAACATGCTCAAGAAAGAAAAACCTGGAGCATTTAGAATAGATGGTGACGATATGAGAGAGTTGTTCTCTAATAAAGATTACTCTATAAATGGTAGAGTTATAAATGTAGGTACAGCTCAACGTATAGCTCAGTATCTCAGCAATCACGGTAAAGATGTTATAGTTTCTTTAGTAGCACCTTATATTGATCAAAGAGAAGATTTTAAAGCTCTTATGGGTGATCAAATAGTAGAGTTTTACGTACATACTACTGAACCAAGAGAAAGAGATCATTTTAGAGCTATTGCTTATACTCCTCCTCTTGCTAACTTTGTAGATATTGATACTACACACGATACAGAAGAACAATCATTTGAAAAAGTACTAGAGTCAATTAATGGATAAAAAAAATACATACTTTGTGGATATCGACGGAACGATATTTATATATAGAAAGTTTGAAACCTATGAAACTTCTCAAGCACAGGTTATAAAGAGTACTAAGCAGTACTTACAGCAGGTAAATGATGAAGGTCATATGATCATTCTTACTACAGCTCGACCAGAATATTTAAGGGAGCATACAGAACATGAATTAGCTAAAAACGGTGTACCATATCATAAATTAATAATGCAAATAGAAAGAGGCCCTAGGTATTTAATTAATGACATGGACCCTAAAGCTCCAGGAGATAGAGCAATAGCAATAAATGTTAAAAGAGATGAAGGCATATAGTTTATTTATAGGAAGGTGGCAACCATGGCATGAAGGCCATAGATGGTTGATCGACCAAAGATTAAAAGAAGGTAAAAACGTATGGGTAGCTATTAGAGATGTAGAACCAAACGAAAAGCAACCTTGGACTCCACAAGAGGTTCTTTCAAACTTATCTGAAGAACTAAAAGACCTTTTACAAGAAGGTAGAATAAAAATTACAATAGTACCAGATATCGAATCTATTAATTATGGTAGAGGTGTAGGGTATGAAGTTATTGAACATATTCCTCCTACTAATATTGAAGAAATCTCTGCTACTAAAATTAGGGAACAGATGAGAAAAGATGGAAAACTCGATTAAACTAATTACCTGTATTGGTCTTAAATATGATATAGATCTTATATACCACTTCTGTAAACACTATTCTAAATTTAACATTGATTCTCACCATTTTATATTACACAGCGATGTTGATTTTGAACTTACGGAATATTTAGAGTTATTTCTACTTATTAAGAGTTCTGAATTAACCTTCGAAAAATGGATCGGTGAGTTTAATTGTATTGAAAAGATAGGTAAGTTTAATAAGATTATAAGTAATTCTAAGGAGTCTCATATACTTTTAACTGACATCGATGAATTCCAGAATCATATAACACCTATACAGGGTGATTATATATGGGGAGACTTAGTAGATAGAGAACCTGAAGGTTTAAAAGTAAAAAAAGTTACTGCTGACAATATTGAATTACAGTTTCCAATTAAAAGTAAAGTTAGCAAATGGAATAATACTATTAAACCTTGTTTGTTTCCTTCTACTGAAAGGTTACTTTCATCTCATTTTATTACTAAACAGCATAACAACGAAAATACAATAGAAGTAGACCACTATAGATGGACTAATACTAGATTACCTAAATCTAGAGAAAGATATAATATACATGCTAGACTAAATAAAGAAAATATAAATTTCCCAGGAGGATATCCTGTAGATGCTCAAGAGAGTAGAAGAGTTGTTAGTAGACTAGAGACAAAAACTGCTATATAAATTATGAAAATTTTAATTATTTCAGCTCCCAGGACAGGTTCATCATCACTAGCAAAAAATTTAAAAAATGTTTTAAAGTATAAGCAACTCTACTTAGAGCCATATCTGTATGAAAAACAATTTAATAATTTTAATTCGAAAAGAACCTCCGAATATGGGTACCCTCTAAATTTATCAAAAAATAGCATAGTTAAAACTATGACATACCAAGTACCATCTAATTACGGGGAAAATGATAATTATAAATCTACTAAGTTTGAATTATTTATTTCTGACTGGTCAAAGGAATTCAATAAGATAATTTTTTTGTCTCGAAAAAATGAGCAAGATCATTTGGAAAGCTGGATCAATCTGTTGAGTAAACAAGAGAACGGTGAATCAGTTTATAAAAAATGGAATATTAATGAAATTAAAGGTAAACTAAAAAACCATAATTATGTAGATTACCTTAAGAAGCAAATTAAACATCATACAGATAAAATTAAAGAATTATCTAAATTATTTAAGTTACCTATATCTTTTTATGAGGATTTATACGGAAGCGATAGAAAAAAATCTTTAGAAATTATTAAAAGCTGGAATTTGAATGTAGATAGTGAAGAACTCAATAAAAAATTAGACCCTAAATTTAAATTAAGACAACCAGATAAAAATAATACTATAATATAATGGTTTCTCACAAAAGACCGATACTATGAAACTTAAAGAAGAAAGTATTAACAAAGTTTTACACGAACTAAAAACACTACCTTCAGTTAAAGTTATTGAAAAGGATTGTTCTTATACTTGTACTATTTTCAATAGAAATGCCTTTGGATGGTTATTCGACGAAATAGAATCTTTTCTACCTACTGGATTAGGACTAAGAGATGAATTTAGAGGGTGTAGATACGATCCAGGAGACTTTATGAATGAACATCGCGACGGCGATTATGCATATGCTGAACTCAGTGGAGGAATAGAATTAAATAGAGATTATAAAGGAGGAGAATTTATTATAGATTCTAAACCTCTACAGTCGGAAATAGGAGAACTTTTTACCTTCGGTAGATTTATTAAACATAGAATAAATAAACTTACTGATGGAACGAGATATTCTTTACATTTTCATATTATTAACCCAAAACAACCTTATCCTTTAATATAATGAAATACTGGACTTTAGTTTATTGCTTTACGAAAAAATTATCTAAACTTGCCGAAGGAGAACAGGAAAAAAATTTTAATATAATATTAGACTGTTTAAAAAAATCTGTACAGTTAAATTCAGAATTTCATAAATTAAAATTATATACTGATGATTTTACTTACGATTTGGTTAAGGATCTAAATATTGAAACTAAGGTTATCGATTATTCTCGTTTTAGATTTATAGATGATATAAAAATACAAACTTTACCATTATTGGAAGAGAACGAAGTACTAATCGACCCAGATATTTTTCTTTATAAAAAATTAGACGTAAAAGAAAATTATGATTTAATATTAGAAAGAAAAGATTCTATAAATGCTTGGTGGTATAATGATGAACGTACATTAGCTGAACCGTTTAATTTTTCAAAACTTTTAAATTTCGTTTCTAAAAGTGGAACAGTAGGTAATATTGGGATAATGAAATTTTTTAACAAAAAATTTTTAAATGATTATATTGAAAGATACAACGAAGTAAGAGACGTAGCAATGCAAGAAGAAGACAAACTACTTCCGTTCCCAAGATTCTCAGTACTCTTAGGTCAACTTTTATTGAAAAACGTTGCTGATGATTTTAACTACAGTATTGGGTATAGTAATATGAATGAAAAAAATGAATATAAACACCTATCAGGTCATAATAAATATAAAAAACATTCTTTACTAGATAGAAGAATAGCTAAAAAAACTACATTATAAATGAAAAAATGGAGGTTAGTTTACTGTTTTTCTAAAAAATTAGCAGATCTCAATAGCTATAATAAAGAAAAAATTTTTGATGTTAATTTAAAGTGCTTAAAAAGGTCTATTGAAATGAATTCTAGGTTTCATAAATTAAGGTTATACACAGACCACTACACTTATGACTATGTAAAAGATATTGATATTGAAATCGAAATTATCAACTTTTCTTCTTTTAAATTTGTTGATGACATTAAAATACAAATACTCCCATTACTAAAAAGCAAAGAAGTACTAATCGACCCAGATATTTTTCTTTATGATGAACTAAAAATAGATGAAAAATGTGATTTAATACTAGAAAGGACAGATAAAATTTCATCTTGGTGGTACCAAAAGTCAATAAAACAATCAAAATCTTTTAAATTTTCAAAATTATTAGACTTTTCGACAAAAACAGGAAAAGTTGGTAATATAGGTATTATTAAATTTATTAGCACTGAATTTATGTTTAATTATATTTATAGGTATAATAATGTAAGGAAAGTAGCAATGCAAGAAGAAGACAAACTACTTCCTTTCCCACACTTTTCAGTTCTTCTAGGTGAGCTTTTACTTACTAACGTAGCAGATGATTTTAATTATAAAGTTGGTTATTGTAGATTAAATAAAAAAAATAATTATAAACATTTATCCGGCAAGTCTAAGTATAGACAAATGCAGATACTGGACCGAAAAACAGATAAAAAAAACAATTTAATATAATGGTTTCATATAAAAGACACTTTGCAAAAACAATTAGTTGGAGAGTTATTGGTACATTAGATACTTTTTTACTATCTTGGTTTATTACAGGAAGTATAAAAATAGGAGCAACTATAGGAGGAGTAGAAGTAATAACTAAAATGATACTTTATTTTTTTCACGAAAGAATATGGTATAAATTTAGTAAGTACGGTATAGACAAATGATCAAAGTAGGCATATCAGCATTTTATCACGATTCAGCTGTAGCTATATCTACAGATAATGTAGTTTTAGCAGCAGCAGAAGAAGAAAGATTCTCAGGAAAAAAACACGACCATAGCTTTCCTAAAAGAGCTCTTAATTTTTGCCTATCTGAAGCTGGAATTAAATTAAATAAAGTTAACGAAATACACTGGTATGAAAGCCCCGAAAAAAAAGACAGTAGAATCAGCACTACGTTTGCTAAAAAACCCATTAAAACGTTTTTTCTTAACAGGAAGTATAAAAAATCCAAAAAGTCCCAAGATCCGAAAGATATTCTCGAATCTATGGGCTACACCGGCAAAATCGTTTATCACGATCACCATTATAGTCACGCTTCTTTCTCTTACTACACTAGTCATTTTAATGATTCAGCGATACTCACTGTCGACGGTGTTGGAGAGTGGGAAACAACTACTATCTCAATAGGTACAGGAAAGTATATAAAGAAGTTAGAATCTATTGATTTTCCTAACTCATTAGGTATGTTATATAGTACTGTAACTTCATATTTAGGGTTTAAACCTAACGAAGGAGAATATAAAGTTATGGGACTAGCTCCTTACGGCAACCCAGACAAATATTTACACAAATTAAAAGAAATAATAACTCATAAAAATAACAAATACTATTTATCTCAAGAATATTTTACATGGGAGTATTCAGATAAAATAATGTTTAATAAAAGACTATGTCGGTTACTAGAATTACCTCCAAGACTACCGGAAGACACCTTAACTCAGGATCACAAGGATCTAGCAGCTTCCTTACAGAAATTTTACGAACTGGAGTTTCTAAAATTAGTAAAAAGAGCAAAAGATCTTACAGGATCGGAAAACTTATGTTTAGGAGGTGGATGCGCCTACAATGGAGTAGCCAACGCTTTAGCATATAAATACTTTAAATCCATACATATACCATTTGCTCCTTCTGATGCAGGATCAGCTATAGGAGCAATATTAAATCAACATACTTACGTATCCCCCTATTTAGGACCGGATTTTCATGATTCTTATATAAAGAATGTTATAAGCGGCTATAAAGATAAATTACAATCGTTTAAATTATCTGAAGAGAAGTTAATAGATAAGACTGCTTCTTTGATAGCTTCCCAAAATATAGTAGCATGGTTTCAAGGTAGGATGGAATTCGGCTCTAGAGCATTAGGTAATCGATCTATATTAGCATCTCCCCAAAATCCTACTATGAGAGATAAATTAAACTTTATAATTAAAAAAAGAGAAGGATTTAGACCTTTTGCACCTTCGGTTATAGAAAATAAGGCAAATAAATACTTCGAATTAAAAGAATCAGTACCTTTCATGAATCAAGTAGTTAAAGGTAAGACAGAACGAATACCTGCTGCTACTCATATAGACGGTACTTGTAGAGTACAGACAGTAAATAAGAAACAAAATGAAAAATACTATAATTTAATATCAGCAGTAGGAGCTAAAACTGGAATTCCAGTAGTACTCAATACTTCTTTTAATCTTAAAGATCAAACTATTACTATATCACCAAAACAAGCGATAGAAAGATTTTTAGATTCTGATATAAATTTTTTAGTTATAAATAATTTTTTAATAAAGAAAAAATGAATATTTTAAATTGGTTTAAAAGAAAATACTTTTCATGGAAGAGAGAAAAGGAATATCAAAAAAAATTAAAAGAATTAAAGAAACGAGATCCTTTTAACTATAAAAACTTCTAGCTATTTATATAATATAGTAGTATTATGGCAGATTTTACGGGTAAAAAAATAAAAGATACTTACGCTAGAGTAGTACAGTATCATAACGGGACATTAAAGGATGGATTAGGCTTTGCTATTTCAGCATCAGCTGGTAGCCTTAGCGGATCTTTATCAGGTTCATTTGAAGGTAATTTTAATGGTAGTTTTACAGGATCTTTTAATGGTCCTATTGTTGGGGCTACATCCTCTTCATTAGCTACTAGGATTACTACTAATGCATCTAATATTACTACTTTACAGTCTTTTAGTTCATCGTTAGATGCTACTTATGCAACTGATGCACAAGTATCTACTGCAGTAAGTTCGCTAAACAATTCTACATCTTCATATGCTACTACCGGGTCTAATATATTTAAGGATAACCAATTTATTACCGGTAGCAATGTAGTACTAATGGTTGGGGATAACCACTGGGATACAGGCTCAGCTACTATATATGCAAAGGAATCAGAAATTGATTTATGGCTTGAACAAGATAGTAATAATACAGATGGACCTCAAATTACTTTCTTTAAAGCCCGCGGCGGTACATCAGGAGAAGCACCAGCTATAGCCGGTGATGAAATATTAAATATATCAGGTAAAGTATACAAAAGTTCGTCTACAGCACAAGGAAACGATGTTACCTTAAATGACTGGATTACTTTAAGTCAAATTCAATCTAAGGTTCTAACAGCTGAATCTGCTTCATATGGATCTGAAATGACATTCTCTACAGTAAAATCAGGAAGTACCGATTTACAGACAATTATTAAATTAGATCAAACAGGTACTATAAATCTACAAGAAAAAACAGTAGCTAATGACCAATTAATAGCATCTGATAGGTTTATCGCTTCAGGATCAATTAATTTTAGCGGAAGTTTTGATAGTAAATTTGGGCATACTGAATTAGGTCAGAACAGTACTCGTATGTTCTTGTTAGCAATTGCAACAGGAAGCGGTAATGGAAATGCTTTGTTAAATGTTAGGAGAGAGACTTCCGGATCTACTACAGCTATCATACATGCCAACGAAGTTCAGATAGCTAAAACTAGGGGAACAGTATCAATTGGTAATACCGCATCTGCTACTAATATTACAGGATCTAGTCTGGGAATAAAAGCAAATACAACAATAAGTTCATCACAATTACTAACAATACAGCCTTCACACCCATTACCTAGTTCACCTGATACAGGATCATTTGCAGTAACTGGAAGTATATTAGCATTTTATAATGGTAATAACTGGTTAGAAATTTCAGGATCTATTTTAGTATAATAGTTGGATATATTAATTTAGTTTCTTATATTATAATAATAATATGACTATAGTGTCGTAGCACCACTTTAAAAACACTAAAAATGGTAGAATTAAAAGAAGTCGAGAAAGATCTCTATGATGTGGAGTCTCGCAGAATGACGGAAGAGCAATACTTAGCGAACCGTAGACATCAAAACAAATTTACACCCCCAGAACCGTTAAACTACCCAGATGCTAGAAAGCATCAATTAGTTTCGTTTATTAAATCCGGTATTCGAATCTTAGGATACTGCTTTATACCTTTTAATTTGGTAGTCTCAGCTATTCTTCTTATATTATCTGAAATAGTAGGTATAATCGAAGAATTAGTATAATGGCAAACTACACATCAACTAAGGTATTTGACGGGTTCTCAACAGTATTTCGTCAATGGAAAGCAGAAGATACTCACTGTAGGTTTCTACATGGGTATGGTATTTCTTTTAAACTATGGTTTGAAGGAGATTTAGACGAACGTAATTGGGTATGGGACTTCGGAGGTATGAAGAGAGCTAAAGGTACTATAGACGGTATGTCTCCTAAAGCTTGGATGGATTATACATTTGATCATACCTTTATAGTAGCAGAAGACGATCCTTTCTTAGAGTCTTTTAAGAAAATGGACGAGGCTGGAGTAGCACAGGTTAGAGTTATACCTGCTACTGGAGCAGAAAGATTTGCACAATTCGTCTATGATAAAGTAAATCCTTTTATCGTAGAAGAAACTGAAGGTAGAGTAAAGATTACAAAAGTAGAATTTAGAGAACACGGTAAAAACTCAGCAATATATGAGCCTAGGTAGAGTAGAAGATTACGATAAGAATTTACCTATTGTAGAAATCTATACTGCTGTTCAATCTGAGGGTTCAAGAGCAGGGTACCCTACAGTAGTAATTAGAACTACAGGATGTACTCATAGATGCTACTTTGGAGAAGGAGGATGGTGTGATAGTTGGTATACTTCTATTCATCCAGAAAAAGGTAAATACACTTTCAACGATATTATTAAAGCATACGATGATAATCCTCATATATCAGAAATGATGTTAACTGGAGGAAGTCCTTCAATGCATAAGAAACTTGTAAATGAATTAACACATCTAGCAAATGAACGAGACATTTTTATCACGATGGAAAACGAGGGTAGCCATTTTCTTCCTACCGATTACCCTATTAATTTGCTTTCTATTAGTCCCAAATTTAGTAATTCAGTACCTGTCTTGGGAGTGGAAACGCCTGAAGGCAAGATTACGGATGAAAGAATGATCAAACAGCATAATAAGTTTAGACTTAATTACCCTGCTATAAAAGAAAGTATCGCATATCACTCAGACTACCACTTAAAACCTGTTTGGGACGGTAAAGATGAAGGAGCATTAGAGGAAATTATGGACTGTATAGATCAGTTAGATGCTCCTAAAGATAAAGTATGGTTTATGCCGGCTGGTGATACTAGAGAGGCATTACAAAAATCTTATCCTGTTATGTTCGATTGGGTTAGAGATAATGGATACCGTTTAACCTGGAGGCCTCATATTATAGCCTTCGAAGACCAAAGAGAAGTTTAATGAACGTAGCAGTATTAGTAGATATAATAAAAGAGACTAAAGCAAATTGGAGATTTGTATTCGAAGATCCTTTAGCAAACCAGATAAATATGATCTCAGGTATGTTAGTACAGTTATGCTGTAAACCTGGGGAAGAAGGATCTGTGGTTAGAAACTATTCTGTTGCATCATGGCAAGACGGTACAAATAGATTTGAACTTATAATTACCAACCTTGAAGGAGGAGCAATGTCAGATTACCTATTTAAGGAAGCCAAGGTAGGAGATGAATTCATCTATAGAGGTCCAATGGGAGTATTTACCCTACCGGATAACCTTATGGAAAGAGATATTTATATGGTTTCCACAGGATCAGGAATTAGCCCTTTTAGGTCTATGATAAATGATATTTTTAATAGTAAAAAAGAATTTAAAAATATTAAGTTATTTTTCGGTACTAGAAAAGAAGAAGATATAGTGTATAGAAAAGAATTAGAGTTTATACAGCACTGCCTCCCAGGCTTTGAATATATACCTACATTAAGTAGAGAAAAAGTGCCTGGTATAGCAGAAGGTTATGTACATAAGCACTATTTAGACCTTATAGACAAGTCAGATCACAAGCCTCTGGTATACTATTGTGGATGGGATAGAATGGTAAGGGAAGGAAGAGATCATCTTGCAGAGAGAGGCTTTGAGATGATGAGAGACATAAGAGTAGAAATATTTGGTTAGTATGAGATTTATACTTATATTACTTTTATTAACATTCAGTAATAATACTGAAAAAAGAGCTCATAAAACTCTTTTTAAATTTTATGGAGAAGAAATAGTTTTACTAAAAACTAAAATTAATGTACCAAACGGTAATTTATACGAAGTTGCAGGAAAAACTGATAAAGTTTATATTGGGTACTCTCCTTCTAAGTTTGATGATTTTGATTATATGGTATTATTCGATTCTACTAATAAAGTCAAGCTAGTAAGAGTTTTGATCTATAGAGAAAATTACGGAGGAGAAATAGGATCAAAAAGATGGTTAAAACAATTTATAGGTATGACTGAACCTAAAAATTATGTAGACGCAATATCAGGAGCTACAATATCAGTCAATAGTATGAAATATAGTATTAACAAATTAATTAAATCGTTATGAGAGTAGGAAGCAAATTTCCAGACATTAGCGTTAAAGCTATTAACGCCGACGGTGATGAATTACAGGTTAATTTATCTAATCCGCAAACACCAACCGTACTGTTTTGGTACCCGAAAGATTTTACTTTCGTTTGCCCAACAGAAATACACGCCTTTCAAGCTAAATTGAAAGAGTTTAATGATAAAGGTTATCAAGTATTTGGTGCATCTTGTGATACTGCAGAAGTTCATTTTGCTTGGTTAAATACAGCTAAAGAAGACGGAGGTATAGAAGGAGTAGAGTTTCCTTTACTTGCTGATTCAAGACGCAAGTTGGCTAAAAAGCTTAATATCCTAGATTATGAAACTGATTACCACTACAATGCGGACGATCCAGACGATGACGAAAAAGTTATTCAAGACGGAGATAATGTAACTTATAGAGCTACTTACCTTATCGACGGAGATGGTAGAATATTTCATCAATCAGTCAATGATATGCCGTTAGGTCGTAATATAGATGAGTTACTTAGACTTGTTGATGCTAAAGCTCATAACGATAAACACGGAGAGGTTTGTCCGGCAAATTGGAGTGAAGGAAAAGAAGCAATGGCTGAGTCAAGACAGGGAGTTAAAGACTATTTATCTAAGTAATATGGCACAGTATAGAGTTATAAGAATGTTGCTAGCCGAATTTAAGGCTAAAAAAGAGAAAGCTTTACTAAGTTTAGAGCTACTTACTGAAAATCCTGCAGGAATAGGAGACCACTCTACTGAAGATTTTTACAAAAATGCTGAAGAAGCTATATCAGCTTTAGCTGAAGCAGATGACGTTTTAGATACCATAGAAAGATACTATGGAGATAACATTAATAGGTTTACTCAAAATAACACATGAGACTACCAGTTATAAAACACCTGAGTAATTTTATCCAAACAAATGACGAAGACTATATAACTGAAACTCTAGAAGTATTCGAGGATCTTATAGATGCTAGAGGAATTAAAGATGAAGAGTTAGATGTTATAGGTGAACTAATGTCTAATATGGAAGGAGCTTTAGAGGTACAGAAACTTATTAAAAGTGGGATGACACAAAAAGAAGCTTTAAATGATTTTATGAAACGTGTAATGTCTGTAGGTAAATGAGTTATATAATAGGTAAACCGTGTGAAGCAACTTGTGATACTGCCTGTGTAGCAGTATGCCCAGTTGACTGCATACATGGACCAATAGATATAGAGGGAAGAGGAGAAGAAGTCAAAGGAATGACTATAGGACCTAAAGACATGCTCTATATTAACCCAGATGAATGTATTGATTGTGGAGCTTGTCTCCCAGAATGCCCAGTAGAGGCTATATATGAAGACGAACAGGAAGCCATTGAAAAAGATGGTACGGATGAATATGTAAAAAGAAACTACAAATTCTTTGGTTTAGAATATGTAGGGTAAATGTTATGTTGATGTTTAATTTTAATTTAATTTAAAAACGAAAATGAAAAAACTCGTTACATTGCTGTTAATGTTTTTAGCAGTTGGAGCTTACGCTCAAGATTCGAGTACTACTTCCAAGACCATCTTAGATGTAAACTTAGAAGAAGTGGTAGTATCGTCTAGAGTTATTGATGTCGCAAAAGAAAGAGAGACACCAATTGCTGTTAGTACGATTTCTGCACAAGAAGTACTCCTTAAAGTTGGAAACCAAGAGTTTCCGGAAATTATGAACAAGACACCTGGAGTGTATGCTACTAAACAAGGAGGAGGATACGGTGACAGTCGTATTTCTTTAAGAGGTTTCGATCAGCGTAATACTTCATTCCTTATCAACGGACAACCCGTTAATGATATGGAAAATGGTTGGGTGTATTGGTCTAACTGGCAAGGATTGACAGACGTGACGTCTAGCATCCAAATCCAACGTGGCCTAGGTGCCACTTCTCTAGCAGTTCCTTCAGTCGGTGGAACTGTTTCTATTTTCACTAAGAGTGCAGAAAAAGCTCAAGGTGGATCTATTACTCAAATGGTAGGTAATAACGGTTACATTAAAACAACCGCTCTTTACAATACCGGAGTAAATGACAAAGGATGGTCTTCTTCTTATTTATTGACTAAATGGTCTGGAAACGGATACATTTACAATACATCAGGAGCTGGTTGGACTTATTTTGCATCTGTTGGTTATTCACCAGAAGGTTCAGCTCATAGTCTAAACCTTTCTGCTTTAGGTGCTGGACAATGGCATCATCAAAGAGATGTTTGGGTATCTATTAGAGATTACCAAAACTTCGGTGAAGAAGGAATCGATCGTCGTTGGAACACTAACGGTGGAACGTTAAATGGTGAAGAGTTTAATATGCGTAGAAACTTCTACAATAAACCTCTTGCTACTTTAAACTGGGATTGGGATATTTCAGATAACGTACAGTTAAACACATCTTTATACGGTTCAGCCGGTAGAGGTGGTGGAACTGGTCCTAGAGGTCGTAACTATTACGAAGGAGGAATCGATATTCTCCCATTTAGAAAAGATCTTACAGAACATTACTTAGAGGATGGAAGAGGAACTCGTGATGCTCAAGGATTTATTAACTATGATGCAGTAGTTGCTCATAACTCACAGTACGAAGTAGGATCTAACAATGATAGTTCATATGCTAGAGATATTTTAGTACGTAGAGCATCTATGAACTCACACAACTGGGTTGGTGCTATTTCTAAGCTAAATATCCAAAAAGGTAAAATGAGATATTCATTAGGAGTAGATTTACGTAACTATGTTGGTTACCATTACCGTGCTCTTAACAACCTAATGGGTCTTCAACAATATGCTTCAACTGGTAACGACAATCTACCAACCCAACTTATTGGTGCTGGTGATTTAGTAGTTGCTAATCCTTTTAGAGGTACTAACATTGGAGATGATGAAGCTAAAATTGACTACTATAATATTGGACGTGTAAAATGGGCAGGATTCAACGGTTTAGTTGAGTATGCTGGAGATGATATTACTGCAGTACTACAAGTAGGTTTATCTAATCAGCAATTCCAAAGAGAAGATAGATTCAACAATACAGACAATCCAATTTCAGATAAAGCTAACTTAGGTGGTGGATATCTAAAAGGAGGTATCAACTATAACTTTACTGAAAAATCTAACGTATTTGTTAATGCTGGATTTATTGATCGTCAGCCTTTATTTGATGCTGTATTTCCTAACTTTGGAAACGATATCAACCCAGACCTACAAAACGAACGTATCGAATCAGTTGAGATTGGATATGGATATGTTGGAAATGGATTAAAATTCAATATTAATGCTTACTCTACTAACTGGGGTAATAGATTTGTAACTCGTTCTTTATCTAACCAACAAGGTGTTGATGGAACAGCTCAATTTAGAAATATTGATGTAACTCATAAAGGTATCGAATTTGAAGGTACTTATACATTAGGATCTACAAAACTTAGAGGTATGTTATCTGTAGGTGATTGGAGATACACTAAAGACTTCGAAGCAGAGTTATTTGATGAAAACCAACAATCAGTAGGTACTGGTAAGCTATATCTTAAAGGAGCTAAAGTAGGTGATGCTGCACAAACAACAGCATTACTTGGAATAGACCAAAGATTAGGAGATAAAGTAAGAGTAGATCTAGATTATAGATTTGTAGATAATTTATTTGCAGATTACAGTATTACAGATTCAGCTTTTACTTCACCAGACAATGATGGAGCGTTAAAACTACCTTCATTTGGTTTATTAGACTTAGGAGCTACATTCTATACTAATAACGGATGGTCGTTAAGAGCGAACGTAAATAACCTATTAGATACAACGTATATTGCAGAGTCTAATAGTAATATTCATGCAGACGCTGATTCCACTACTTGGAATGGAATTGATACAAGAAACAGTGTATGGTTCGGCTTCGGACGCACCTGGAACGTGTCACTCAAATACAAATTTTAATATTTTTTAAAATTAATTAAGGGGAGCTTTTTTAGCTCCCTTTTTTTTTCTTATATTATAGTATGGAAGTATTAGCAGAACTTTGGGAAAAAGAAGGTTATAAACATGTAGGAAATTGGATAGACGGTGCTATAGCTGTAGTATTAATTATGGGTCTATATTACTACAAAAAATGGGTTGATCATAAATTTAAATAAATGAAAAAATTAGAGTTTGCAGATTGGTTAGGGATAGGTTTTATTATATTAATGACAATATTCTTTTTACTTATACCAGCACCTGTTAAAGCAGCAGATGGTGAATGGGGTAAAACAGGACATAGAGTTATTGGTCAAATAGCTCAAGATCATTTAACTCCAACAGCATTAAAAGCAGTAACAGAGTTATTAGATGGAGAAACATTAGCAACAGTAAGTACTTATGCTGATGAAATAAGATCAAACCCCGCAATGGATGGGTTTAAAATATGGCATTACGTAAATCTTCCATTAGATAAGAAATATCAAGAAGTAGAACATACTCAGGATAACGTAGTAACAGCTATTGAAAAATGTATTGATGCACTCAAAGGAGGAGCATTAACTAAAGAACAAAAAGCATTTCACCTAAAGTTTTTAGTCCACTTAGTAGGTGATATTCACCAACCTTTACACGTTGGAAGAAAAGAAGATTATGGAGGAAGTACTATAAGATTAAAGTTTAAAGGTAGAAAAGCAGAAGAAACAAATACTAACTTACACGTACTGTGGGATACTAATATGATAGATGATTTTAAGATGAGTTATACTGAACTATCAGATTACTTACAATCCTATCAAAAAGTAGATTTTCCACAAGGTAATGCAGTATGCTGGGCTAATGAATCTCAGCAAATAGTTAAGAAGGTTTACTCTGAAGTAAAAGTTGGAGATTACCTTTCTTATCCTTATCTTTACAGTAACTTTTACATAGTAAAAGATAGGCTGTTTCAAGCTGGTACAAGATTAGCTAACTTATTAAATTCAATTTATGTCTAAAGAAACTAAAGAACTACTTTACAAAGTATTTGTAATTTACATCGGTACAGCGTCCTTAATGATAGGACCGTTTTTCGTTAATTTTTTAATCGGTAAACTGCTATCTGCAGTAGGATTAGCACTACTAACAGTTCAAACTCAAAGAACTAAATCTTATAATCTATCTCTACTTAATGTAGTAGGTATATGTGGTTACT
>Ga0233444_10003143_pt1 | contig 16660 bp, 17 predicted proteins | sample SI_124_October20_6_FD_182792 | JGI IMG/M metagenome (GOLD analysis project Ga0233444, IMG submission 182792) | Seawater microbial communities from Saanich Inlet, British Columbia, Canada - SI_124_October2016_10_MG | ecosystem: Environmental > Aquatic > Marine > Inlet | place: Canada: British...
CGATTAAATTAGCCACAGAAGCTTTAGATAAATTTGAACAAAATTATGAAACAAAATGGTTAAATATGATGAGAGATAAACTTGGGTTATATGGTGAAGATAAAGAAGATAAAAATTTAATTATGGAATTATTAAATTGGATGTATGAAAAAAAAGCAGATTATACAAATACTTTTATTTTTTTGATGAATAAGGCAATTAAAAATTCTGAAGTTTATGATAATGCCGACTTTGATTTATGGAAAACTAAATGGATGAAAAGATTAGTAATGTTTGGTAACACTCATGATAAATCTTTGGTTTTAATGAGTTCTTCTAACCCAATGGTAATACCTCGTAATCACAAAATTGAAGAGGCTTTAATGTTAGCTAATAATGGTGATTTAACCTTATTTAATAAATTAACTGAAATTTTAAAAGATCCATATCAGGTTAATGAAAATGATTTAGAATTAATGTCCCCTGCTCCTCATAGTCATGTGAAGTATCAAACTTTTTGTGGAACTTAATTTTTTATAAAACGTATGGTTCTGGTCTAGCATTATTACCAAGAACTCTTTCAACAGAAAAATCACTAATATCAATCGTTTGATAAGATCCTGTAGAAATTAATTCAGTTAATGCTCTTCCTATTCCGGGGGCTTGCATTAATCCTCTGCCTGTAAACCCTGAGGCCATATATACATTTTCATATTTAGGGTGTTTGCCTACCACGGCGTTGTTATCTAATTTATTACAATCATAATAACCAGCCCATCCACCAGTTAATTTTAATTCTTCAAAAGCAGGAATTCTTTGCGCTAATGCAGGCCATACTAATTCCTCAAAATCATTCCAAGCTGGTTCTAAATCAGTAGCATCAAATACTGAATTAGGTGAACCTGCTAAATACTCTCCACCCTCAGGTCTCCAGTAAACTCCTGTTGTTAAATCTCCCGTTAATGGCATTTCTTTAATATATTTAGGGCATTTAACTCTAAAAACTGTGTGTTTTTGTGGAACCACTGGAATATCTTTTAATAATTCTTTAGTCCAACATCCTGCTGCCGATATAATTGTTTTAGCTTTGATATCAGAAATATTTTTTACTTCACCTTTAATAAATTCAGCACCTAATTCAATTGCCTTACTTTTTAAAGCACTATGAAACATGAAAGGATCAATCCATCCCTCACTTTGATTGTCAGTATAAGTTGCTGTTTCAATACCTTCACTATTTATATAAGGAAATATTTTTGATAGTTCAGAACCTTTGATATTTTTAGTTCCAGCATCACAAGCTTCATGATTTTTTAAGGCTTCATATTGTTCCTCGGCATGCTCTGGACCAAACATTAACAAGTAGCCATTTGTAACCATGCTTGCTGTAGGGTTTGGATTTTTTTCAGTTTTAAGTAATTCTGGTATTTGAAAGATAAATTCTCTAGCAAACTTTCCAAGTAATATGTTTTCTTTTTGAAAAAACTGTCTTCTAAATCCACCAAGTGATAATGGGAAAGAAGCTGTTTTATAAGTCGGGTCTCTTTCTATAACTTTTACCTTTCTACCTTCTTTAGATAAAAAATAAGCTGTAGCAGTCCCTATTATTCCACCACCTACTATTACAACATCATCCATAGTTTTATTTTAATTTAATATGATTAAACTTACATTAAGAATTAATGCAAAGAGACACCAAAGTAAATAAGGAATCATCAAATAATAACTGTACAAGTTGACACGCTTAAATCTAATTATGAGAATAATTATCAATAAGATTAAAATTACCAATACAATCATGGCTAAAACAATTTTATGAAAAACAAAAAAAACTATACTCCAAGTTGTATTAAAAATTAAATGAATGAAATAGATGTAAATAGTGTTCATGTCTCTATTTTTACTATGCCAAAATTTCCAGATAGCAATTGTCATAAAAAAATAAAGTGTTGTCCAAACTGGTGCAAAAATCCAATCTGGTGGATTAAATGAAGGTTTGATGATTAAAGAATACCAAGGCTCTTTAAAACCTACTGTAGCTAAACCTCCTATTGTGGATGCAGAAAAAGTTACAAGCGCAAATAATAAAAAAGATAAGAATTTGTTTTTTAACATATTTCTATTATACAATAGAATATGGAAGAAAAAAAAGTTATTTGGATAACCGGTGCAAGTAGTGGAATTGGTAAAGCTCTTGCAATCAAATTTGCAGAAAATGGGTGGGTAGTTGCTGCATCTGCAAGACGTGAAAATTTATTAAATGAACTTAAAAAAATTAATCAAAATATATTTCCTTTTCCTTTGGATGTTACTAAAGTCGATTCATGTAAATTAGTTGCAAAAGATATAATCAAACAATTAAATAGTATTGATATATGTGTGTTCGGTACTGGCATGCATGATCCAAAATCAGAGAAAAAATTTAATTTAGATAAGATAAGAGAAATAATGGAAGTTAATTATTTTGGAACAATGAATTCAATTAATTCAATCTATGATTATTTTTCTGAGAAAAAAAATGGCCAAATATCTATAATTTCTTCTGTTGCGGGCTACAGAGGATTACCTGCAGCTGGGGCATATTGTGCTTCAAAATCAGCACTTACCAGCTTTGCTGAAAGTTTAAACTTTGATATGAGAATGAAGAATGTACGAGTTTCATTAATCAGTCCTGGTTTCATAAAAACGCCTATGACTGATCAAAATGATTTTCCAATGCCCATGATTAAAACCCCAGAATTTGCTGCAGAGGAAATTTATAAAGGATTAGTAATCAAAAAAAGTTTTGAAATACATTTCCCAAAAGCCTTTACTTATTTTTTAAAATTTCTTCAAATGCTGCCCAGTAGTTTATATTTTAAGCTAGTTGCTAGAGGCATGAAGAAAATTGATTATTAATTTTTTTTAAAGAAAACAGTCAATTCACCAACTTTAAAGCCAAATTTTGTAAGTGTGGCTCGATTAATTGCAACATCTTCATCCTGTTTAAAAATCCAATCATCAAAAGAAACTTTAATATTCTTTCCTTTAAATGGGACCATTAAATCATATTCAAATTTAAAAGCTGATCCATATTGATAGCCTTTAGCTGTACCCACTACATCAGGTGCCGTACCTTCATAGTAATTTTGATCAATCTTTTTTATTTCCCATATTCGATTTTGTTTTTCTCCATCTGTCCAATAAAAATCTTCTTTAAGAGTTAAAACATCTCCTTCAAAACTGCCCGTCATATCTGCTTTAAATTGTCTAGTAACCTTACCACTACGGTCTTGTAATAGACCCCATGCTTTAACCGGACCATCAAAGTATTGCTCTATAGTCATAGTTGGTTTTGTATTTTTGAAATCTGTAGGCTTCATAGAGTTATTGTTTATACAACTTGCTGTAAAGAATAAAGCAATTATTAACACTGTTAATCTAGTTATCTTAAAGTTTATCATGTATCTCCTATTGTTATTTATTTTGTAGTGAAAATTGAATTAAGTCTATATTTTTTGATTTAAACCCAGCTTCACAATATGAAAGGTAAAATTCCCACATTTTTTTAAATTTTAAATCAAAACCTTGTTTTTTAATTAAGTCCCATTTTTTATTAAATATTTCTCTCCAAACAATCAAGGTCTCCGAGTAATGGTTGGCATATGAATTATACTCATTAAATTTTAATCCATTTTTATCAACATAATTTTGTAATTCACTTTTTGAAGGCAAAAAACCACCTGGGAAAATATATTTTTGAATAAAGTCTTCTTTATTTTTGTATCGGTCAAATAACTGGTCATCGATAGTTATTGCTTGAATACCAGCCGTGCCAGAAGGTAACAAATTATTTTTAATAGTATTAAAATAACTATTCAAGTAATCTTGACCTACTGCTTCTATCATTTCAATTGATGCAATATGGTCATACTTAGCTTTCAAATCTCTATAATCTTTTAATTCTATATTAACTTTTTCGTTTAACCCGTATTTGTGAATTCTTTCTTTAGCAAATTCAAATTGTCTTTGAGAAATGGTTATACAATCTAACTTAACATCGTAATTAGTACCTAAGTACTCAGCAAAACCTCCCCAACCACATCCAATCTCTAGCACTCTACTCCCACTTGATGGTTGTAAAAGGTCTATTAATTTTTGATATTTATTTTTTTGTGCTTCAAATAAATCTTGATCAGGTTCTTTAAATATTGCACTTGAATAAGTTAACGATTTATCTAGCCATAAAGAAAAGAAATCATTACCAAGATCATAATGCCTTGCAATATTCTCTTTACTTCTAGTTTTGGTATTTTTAACAAACTTTCTCTTTATATAATTAATAATAGTTAAATCTAGAATCCCTGAAAACTTGTAAATGATACCTATGTTACGAGCAGTTAATTCAATTAAATCTGAAAGGTTATTTGTTGTAAAAAATCCTTTCATATAAGATTCGCCCAATCCAACGCTTCCACTCTTAATCAGGTTATAAATGAAACTTTCATCTTTAATTTCTAATGAAACTTTTAAAATTTCATTTGGATCACCAAACTTTAGGACCTCGCCATTCATTTTTATAACTTCAAGATGTCCGTGCTTAATATTTTTTAATAAGCTAAATACAATTAAATCTGACAGTTTATAAATGAGCATTAATTTTCTATTGTAATATTATTTTTAATTTTAATTTTTTTTTGAATAAACTTTATCTTTTTTATCCACAATTTAAATGCCTCAAAATGTATCGCCACAATAACTTTAAATGTCATTAATGGGTGTTTTAAGTAAGACTTGATTAAAGATGCATTATTTAATTCACTTTTAATCCCATCTTGAGATGCATAAAGAATTTTACCTTCTGGGTCTTGTACATCAATTATTACTGAAATTTTATTTCCAGGTTTCAATATTCTAAAAAAATAAACACAATTCATATTTATAAAAGGTGAAACATGAAATTTCTTTTTACAAATTTGCTGTACTAAATTTTCATTTTTATTAACTTTAAAGATATAAACGTGTTGTTCACCAAATGTATTTTTAACTTCATGCATGATTGATATAAGATTTGATTTATTATCATATATATAAAAGACACTTAGTGGATTAAAAACATAACCGAATATTCTTGGATAACATAAAAGTTTAATTTGTACGTCTTCATACTCTTGATTATTTTTTTTTAGATTATCTTTAACCCAATTTTCAACTGGGCTACCATCTCTTGGTCCATGGTCTACATCAAAAAAACTAACGATATTGAATTTATTATATGAAAATATTTTTAAATTTTTTTGTAATGTATCTAACTCAGCAAGATCAATTAGTAATGAAAATACTTTATATTTAAAACTATGAATGGTTGGCTTGAATCTTTTGTGTATTACAGATCCTGTATAAATATATGAGTTTTTAATCATTAAGTTTTTTTAGCATTTCAATAGAAGATTTTATTCCATCTTCATGAAAACCATAGCCAAAATAACTTCCACAAAACAATATATTTTCTTTATTTTGAATTTTATGCAGTTCACCTTGATTTAGTAATGCCTCTGCATCGTAATAGGGATGAGTAAACGATACCTTTTTAAAGATTTTTTCAACAGGTATTTCCTTAAATGGATTTAAGGTTAAAAAAATATTTCTATCAATCTCTAGGTTTTGCAACTGATTTAACCAATAGGTAACTGACGTCTTTTCAATATTATTTGGATCCATTGAAGAGTTCCATGAACACCAAGCTTTCTTATTTTTTGGCATAACACTCTCATCAAAATGAATAACAGCAATATTACTTTTATATTTAAAATTTTTTAAAATTAATTCCTCTTCTGGTGTTGGACTATCTATAATATTTAATACTTCATCTGCATGAGTTGCAATTACAACTTTGTCATAATCAAAGAATTCATTTTCTTCACCATAAAAAACTTTAACACCTGTACTTTGTCTAGTTATTTTATTAATGTTATAATTTTTGTAATGTTGACCACTAATTTGTGAAATTATTTTATCAACATATGTTTTGCTCCGATTTGCAACCGTATACCATTGTGGTCTATTTTTTATTTTAAACAATCCATGATTTTTAAAAAAACTTAAAAAGAACGTCAGAGGCATTTGTGAGGCTTCATAGGGAGGCATTGACCAAATTGCTGAAACCATAGGAATAATATGATAATTTATAAAATAATCTGAAATTTTTATTTCTTTAAGATAATTTCCTAGTGTTGTAGATTGTATTTTTGCAATATCCAATTTTTCACAGTTTTTATAAAATTTAAGAATTTCAAAAAACATTTTGATAAATTTTAAATTAAATAAATTTTGTTTATTTGAAAAAATTCCTTTTAACCCTTTGCCACAGTATTCAATATTAGTGCCCTCAACAGTAACAGAAAATGACATATCACTTTTTTCTATTGCAATTTTATTTTCAGAAAAAAAATTGATTAGATTTGGGTAGGTATTTTTGTTAAATACCATAAATCCAATATCTACAGCTATTTCTTTGTTTTGTCCGTAATCAACTTTTATTGTATTTGCGTGACCACCAAACTGATTTTCTTTTTCAAATAAATCAACTTTATGTTTTTTAGATAAATAATATGCTGCACTTAAACCTGATATGCCAGCTCCAACTACAGCAATTTTCATTTTATGATATTTTTATTATGCTGCTGTCTCTTCGTATTCATCCATTGAAGGACATGTACAAAATAAGTTTTTATCTCCATAAACATTATCTACTCTAGCAACTGGAGGCCAAAACTTAAATGATCTTAAAAATTCAGAAGGATAAGCTGCCTCTTCTCTTTCATATTTATGATCCCATGTATTTGAAGCTAATTCAACGTGCGTATGTGGCGCATTCTTTAACGGATTATCCAATTTATCAAAAGCACCTGATTTTATCTTATCTATTTCTTGTTTAATCTTAATCAGAGTATCGCAAAACCTATCAATCTCCTCTAAGCTTTCACTTTCTGTGGGCTCAATCATCATCGTTCCTGCAACAGGCCAAGACATAGTAGGTGCATGAAAACCATAATCTATTAATCGTTTTGCAATGTCTTCCTCTGTTATTCCTGTTTCAGTTTTTATTTGCCTGATATCAATAATACATTCATGTGCAACGTTGCCATTTTTGCCTTTGTATAAAATAGGAAAAGAGCTGTTTAATTTATAGGCAATGTAATTAGCATTTAAAATTGCAACTTCTGATGCCTTTCTCAAACCTTCCGATCCCATCATCTTCATGTACATCCAAGATATGGAAAGAATACTTGAACTACCCCAGGGAGCTGCAGAAATTGCACCTACACCTGTTGCTGGTCCACAATCTTTTACAACTGAATGGTTGGGCAGAAATTTTTCTAAATGTTTTTTACAGGCGATTGGTCCCATTCCAGGTCCACCTCCACCATGAGGTATACAAAAAGTTTTATGTAAATTTATATGACAAACATCAGGCCCAAATTTCCCAGGCTTTGCTATTCCAACAAGTGCATTTAGATTAGCACCATCCATATAAACTTGTCCACCGTTACTATGTACAAGTTCACAAATATCTACTATCTTTTCTTCAAAGACACCATGTGTCGAAGGATAAGTAACCATCAATGCTGCTAGATTATCTTTATGTTTTTCAACTTTATTTTTTAAATCTTCAAAATCTACATTTCCATGACTATCACAACTGACAACTACAACTTTCATGCCAACCATTTGTGCACTAGCAGGGTTTGTTCCATGTGCTGAACTTGGAATTAAGCATATGTTTCTATTATGATCTCCATTGTTTTCATGAAATTTTCTAATCACCATAAGTCCTGCAAACTCTCCTTGAGCTCCAGCATTAGGTTGTAAAGATACACCTGAAAACCCAGTTATTGAACGTAGCCAATTTTTTAAATCAGTAAATAATGTTCTATACCCTTCCATCTGCTCTAAAGGTGCAAATGGATGTGGTTCTGAAAATTCTCTCCAAGTAACTGGAATCATTTCAGCAACTGCATTTAATTTCATTGTACATGATCCAAGAGCAATCATTGATCTGTTCAATGCTATATCAGAATCTTCTAATCTTTTTAGATATCTCAACATATCTGTTTCAGAATGATAACTATTAAACACTTTGTGTTGTAAAAATTTAGAAGTTCTTAATAAGTTTTTAGGAATATTAGTTAAACTTTCATTCATCTCTTCTTTGATAGTTTCCGAACAATTAAAAACTTTAAGCAATTGATTAGCACGATAAACATTTTTCTTTTCATCAAATGAAACTGCTAACATTTGAGAGTTTACTTTTCTTATGTTAATATTTTCTCTTAATGCATTGTTATAAATAATGTCAGTTTTATCTAAAGTTTTGATAGTAACTGTATCAAAGAAATGTTCTGAGTATAATTCATAGCCTGTCTGCTTTAGCTTATCTGAAAAGTTTTTTGTTAATTGAGATGTGTTGTTAGCAATTTTAAGAATTCCCTCTGGCCCATGATAAACTGCATAGGCTGCAGACACTATTGCTAGTAAAGCTTGAGCTGTACAAATATTACTTGTTGCTTTGTCTCTTCTTATATGTTGTTCACGAGTTTGTAGTGCAAGTCTGTATGCTTTTTTGCCATGACGATCTACCGATACCCCTATAATTCTTCCTGGCATTGATCTTTTATACTCATCTTTTGTTGCAAAAAATGCTGCATGGGGTCCACCGTAACCCATTGGAATTCCAAAACGTTGTGAGCTTCCAACTGCTATATCCGCACCAAGTTCAGCAGGTGTTTTTAGTTTGGCTAACGAAAGTAAATCACAAATTAAAACTGCCTTACCTTTATTCTTATGAATTTGACTGATCGCTTCACTTGGATCTTTAATATCACCTAAAGTTCCAGGGTATTGAATAATACCACAAACAATTTCACCTTTGATATCTTTATATTCATCTCCAACAATAACCTCTAAACCCATAGGTTCAGCTCTTGTTTTAATAACATCGACCGTTTGAGGGTGACAATCTTTTGATACAAATACTTTATTACTTTCATTTTTACTAACTCTGTAACTTAGTCCGACAGCTTCAGCTGCCGCAGTACCTTCATCAAGTAAAGAGGCGTTAGCTATATCCATTCCTGTAAAATCAATAATCATTTGTTGGAAATTTAAAAGCATTTCCAATCTACCTTGGGCTACTTCAGGTTGATATGGAGTATAAGATGTATACCAGCCTGGATTTTCTAAAATATTTCTAAGAATTACATGTGGAGTAAAAGTTCCATAATACCCCATACCTATAAAGTTTGAATTAATTATATTTTTTTTTGAAATTTCTTTTAGTTTTCTTAAAGCTTCATATTCTGAATTAGGCTCACCAATTTCAAGACTTTCTTTAAGTAAGATTTTTTCTGGAACTGTTTTGTTTATTAGTTCGTCCAAATTTTTAAATCCTAATTCTTTGAGCATAAAATTTTGCTCAGTATCAGATGGTCCAATATGTCTTTTAATAAAATCTTTTTGTGAAGCTTTAAGCATTTTTAATTACCACTTTCTTTTGCAAATTTATCGTATTCCTCTTTATTCATTAGAGTATCCAACTCTGCCTTATCTTTAATTTTAAGCTTAAAAAACCAAGCTTCATTTTCTGGATCACTATTTATTTTACCTGGGTCATCAACAATTGCTTGATTGTTTTCAACTACTTCTCCAGAAACTGGGGTATAAACATCACTTGCAGCTTTTGTAGATTCAACCACTCCCGCATTACCGTCTTTTTCAACATTTGATCCTAGTTCAGGAAGTTCAACAAAAACAATATCTCCCAACATTTCTGTTGCATGTTGTGTAATCCCTATTGTGGCTATATCACCATCCATTTTAATCCATTCATGTTCTTTTGAAAATTTTACATCACTCATTAGTTTGCTCCTTTCACATAGCTTTTTTTATAAAATGGTAATTTACATATTTTAGCTGGGTATTTTTTACCTCTAACTTCTAATAAAATCTTTGTATCTAATTTAGCATACTCACTTTGCACATAACCAAGTGTAATTGGTTTTTGTATGCTTGGTCCAAAAGTTCCACTTGTTATTTCTCCTATAACTTCATTATTCTCATTAAACACTTTTGTTTTTTCTCGAGCTATAATTCTTTCTTCAGGAGCAATGCCTACTCTTAATTTTTTAGTACCTGATTTTATCTGACTATCAATTTTATCAAACCCTCTGAAACCACCATTCTCTAACCTTTTTTTAGAGATTGCCCATTTAAGATTTGCCTCAATTGGTGTTGTCTCTAGATCAATATCATGGCCATATAAACAAAGACCTGCTTCCAATCTTAAGGTATCTCTTGCACCCAAACCTATTAATTTTGCCCCTTTTAGTATTAAATTTTTAACTAAATCCTCTACTTTGTTATTGCCTATTGAAATTTCAAAACCATCTTCACCTGTATATCCAGATCTTGTTATATAAACTTTATCATCTGAGTAATTAAACCAATCACCATTCATAAAATTAAGATTATCAGGACCTGCAATGACTTCTTTTAAGATATTAGCAGCTTTAGGGCCCTGAATAGCAATGAGTGATAAATCAGAATTTAAAACCATTTCATATTTATTATTTAATAATTTTGCTATGATTTGATAATCTTCATTTTTGCAAGCTGCGTTCAAAATAATATTGTATCCTCCTTCTACTTTTGTGATAATCAAATCATCGTGAATAAAGGCTTCTTCATTCATTAAGAAACTATACTTGCTTTGATTTAAGGAGATATTTTTTAAATCTAAGGGAAAAATTTTTTCTAAATCTGCAGTTAATTCCTCACCACCTTTAATAAAAAGTTGTCCCATGTGAGAAACATCAAATAATCCTGCATCTGATCTTGTGTATTTATGTTCCTCTACAATGCCTTCAGGATATTGTATCGGCATTTCATAGCCTGCAAATGGAACAAACTTTGCTCCATGCTTTTGATGTAAATTGTAAAGTTTAGTTTTTATATTTTCCATATTAACTTTTATACCCATCTGTATGTTTGCCTGAGAGTTTTGCTCCTTCGGCGAGAACTAAATCTCTTTCCAGAGTTAATATGGTACGGTCCTTTTTGCCTGAGAGATTCCTGGGTGGTTGCTCCTTCGGCGCTACGTAGTGTAGTCTCTCCCGTATGTTGTGATAATCTATGAGTTGATGTTAAGAGTCAACTTCTAATTTTTTTTTACTTGGAAAAAGCAATGCATAAAATTGCAGTAATACTGCAAAAAGAATAATACTGCCTCCAATTAATGTAAATAATGATGATCTTTCACCTGCAAATAAAAATGCCCATATAGGTCCTAAAACAGATTCGGATAACATTATAATACCAACCATCGCAGAAGGAGTGCTTCGAGCACCCATAGTTATAAATATAAATCCAAATCCAACTTGAAAAAAACCTGCAGTAAATCCTAAAAAGATATCATTAGAGGAAATCATAAGTTTGTCTGATAACAAATATCCAATAATACATGAACTTACACCCGCAATAAATTGTGCGGGTACCATATCGACATTGGGAAATTTTCTCACAATCATTATCAGAACAGCAAATGTAATAGGCATACTAAAAGCTGCTAAATTGCCAGACATTTCTCCTGGTGATAAAGAATTTCCAACCATTAACAAAACTCCAGTGATCGCAAGGATAATTGATACTAATGTTAAAGATGTAATTGTTTCTTTTAAGAATAAGTATCCAAATATTGCTAGAAACAATATTTGTGTTGAAATGATAAAATTAGTGTTTGCAACAGTTGTATTATACATCGCAAAAACATATCCACAGAAACCCAAGGATAAAATAATTCCACCAAAAAACCCTGGCAATCCTGAGTCATAAAATGCCTTAAATAATTTTTGCTTATAAGTGATTACTAAAAACAACAAAATTGTTAATGAAAAAAATAATGACCGCCAAAATAATATTTGCCACAGAGTTGCACCCTCGAATGATTTTACAATCAAGCCTCCAAAGCTTAAGCAGCATGCACCCATAAAAACGAGTATCGGGCCAGGAATTTTGCTAATTATTTTCATTTAAATATTTATTTGTATCAATCGTATATGCTTTAAATATATTCTGAGCTTCTGCAAGGCTTACTTCTTTAAATCTTATTTTAGATCCAGGTGTAAATTGACCAACTTGATCTAAATCTGCTGAAATAACAACTCCGATCTTTGGGTATCCTCCAATAGTTCCGTGATCAGAAAGCATTATAATTGGATTTCCATCAGCTGGGACCTGGATTACTCCTCTTACAAGACCTTCTGATTTAATATTTGTGTTAACGATATTTTCTAACTTAGGTCCAGTCAATCTAATGCCCATTCGATCTGCATCTTTAGTTACTGAAAACTCATCATTAAAAAAACTATCTTGTGATTTTTTTGAAAAATAATTGAAATTAGTACCTTTAATTATTCTAATTAAATTATCAGAACTTTCATTATAATTTATTTTATTTTTTTTATTTAATACAAGATCTTGATTGTTAATTAGAATTTTATCTTTTAGTGAATATTTTTTACCATTGTTTGGACCAATATTTGCTTTTGTATTTATTGAATAACTATTCCAAATCTTTTGTAATTTAAAACCATTGCTAACTGATAAATATCCATAAGCAGTATTTTTGGTTGAGATTATATCTAATTGCTCTTCATCTTCTAAAGTATAACTTTCATAACAAGTGCCGTCTTCTATTGAACCATCTTTTTTAATAATCTTAAAAATTACATCACCAGTGATACAAAAATTAATTGAACCATTTTTTAATTTTAAGAGAGGGCCTTGATAAGCAAACTCTATAACTGCTTCATTTAACGAATTGTTTACAAGTTTATTACTTAAAACATAGTTTCTTTGATCAATTGCACCACTAATTGTAATGCCTAAGTGATACATGTGATTTCTTCCAATATCTTGGATTGTTGTATTAACTCCTGCTCTTAAAACTTCAAAATATGTATTACTCATTCCAATTTAAATATTCTTCTTTAGATATTTGATAAAAACTAACTCTATCTCCAGGTTTAATTAAAGCAGGTTCTTTGCTGTTTAAATTATCAAAAATTTTTTCAGGGGTATTGCCTATAATGTTCCATCCTCCAGGGCTTTCAAAAGTATAAATGTTTACAAACTGCTCGGTTATTCCAACCGAACCTTTTGGAACTTTTAATCTTGGTGTCTCTAAACGATTACATCTAATGTCCTTATTTATATCTCCTAAAAAAGGCATACCCGCAATAAATCCTGTCATATAACAAAAGTATTCTTTATTTAGACTTAAGTTTAAAATTTCTTCTTTCGAGAGTTTAGTTATTTTTGAAATTCTATTAAAATCTAGACCAAATTCATCATCACAACAAACAGCAATCTTAATTTTTTTAAAATTATTCTTGGTTTGATTTTTAACATCTAATGCTAAAATTTTTTCTTTAACTTCGTTAAATGTAGTTTGAGACAAATCAAAATTGATGATTAATTTATTATAGGAAGGGATAATATTATTTATTCCAGTAATTTCATTTGTTTCAACTAACTTTGAGATTTCATTAAAATAACAAATTACATTTGAATTTATTTGTTCATTTACGTCTGATCCGAAATCACAATATACTGATGCGTCACCAAGATTTGATATATTTTTGATCATAGCATGTTATACTCCAAGGTATAGGTTATGGAAATTAATATCAATTGCGACTTAGGCGAAAAATCAAAATTTCATTCAATAGAAAATGATCCTGCTTTATTAGATATTGTAAATTCAGCAAATGTTGCTTGTGGTTATCATGCTGGAGACAATGATACAATGAGAATGGTTGTCCAAATTTCAAAAAAAAATGGAGTAAGTATTGGAGCCCATCCTTCATTTAATGATCCAGAAAATTTTGGAAGAAAAAGAATGAATTTAAATTCATCTGAAATTTCAAAACTTATTATTGACCAATTTCAAACTCTAAATAAAATTGCTCAAGAGTATGGTGAAAAGGTTACTCATATAAAGCCACATGGTGCGTTAAATAATATGGCTTGTGAAGACTTAGAGCTTGCAACACTATTAGCAAAAACTATCTATCAAATTGATAAAGAAATAATCTATCTAGTGCCAACTGGATCTAAGATGGAAATAGCTGCAAAAAAACTCAATATGAAAATTGCATGTGAAATATTTGCAGATAGAAACTATGAAGATAATGGAAATTTAGTTTCTAGAAAAAAACCTCACGCTTTAATAATCAACCCAGAACAAGCAAAAAAACACGTATTAAGTATGGTAAAAAATCAGTCGCTTAATTGTCACAGTGGTAAGCAAATACCTTGTGAAATAGACTCTGTTTGCATACATGGGGATAATGAAAGTTCATTAGCTACTGCAAAATCAATTAAAAAAAATTTAATAGATAATGGACTTAAACTAAAACCACTTAACCTAATGAAAAAATTTATATAATTATGAAAAATATTTTTGTTACTCTTTCTGTTTTAATTTTATTATCAACAAATTCTTATGCCGCTGGGTCTAGTAGTGATAGTTCTAGCAAAGTAAAATCAAATTATGATAAGGCAGTTACGATTATTAAAGCTGCAAAAAAATATGAAAAACAAGGTAAAACCGAAAAAGCCAACAAAAAATATGAAAAAGCTTTAGATCTTTTGGTTGCATCTAATAAAGAAAAACCAAATAAAGCTGATACTCTCAATTATCTTGGTTTTACAACAAGAAAGCTTGGAGATTATGCTGGAGGTGAAAAATATTATTTACAAGGACTTTCTATAGAACCCAACCATAATGGAATTAATGAATACTTGGGTGAACTTTATGTTGTTACTAACAGAATTGATTTAGCAAAAGAAAGACTTGATGTGTTAAAATCATGTAATTGTGAAGAATATGAAGAACTTAAAGCAATAATTGATGGGGAAAAAAAATCTAAATATTAGTTTTAATTATTTCGTAATGATCTGTCCTAAAATCAATTTAAGAAATTGTACGTCTTATTAAGCCTTTAATATATTGATTTATTATAGATTTTTACTATTATTCAATCATCTTGATTGAAGAAGGCATAATACTACTCCAAATTATCTTTATAGATATTATCCTAGCTGCAGATAACGCTATAATTATAGCTTTAATCGCAGCTAACTTTGTTCCAAAAAATAGAAAACAAATAATTCTCTGGGGTGTTGTGGGCGCATTAGTTTTTAAAGTTATTTTTGCATTATTTGCCACTTATTTATTTGAATTCTATTATATAAAAATTTTAGGTGGGTTGCTTCTAATTTGGATTGCTAACGATTTGAGAAAAGATTTAGTCGAGATGAAAAATAAGATAAAATCTCCAGTTAAAAAATCTACAGAACCATCTTATATACAAAGTGTTTACAAGGTATTATTTGCAGATATTACAATTAGTTTTGATAATGTCATTGGGGTAGTTGGGGCTTCTAAAGGTTACTTCGGTTTTATGATTTTTGGTCTTGTTTTATCTGTGGTTCTAACTGGTGCATTAGCTACTTATTTAGCTAACTATATTCAAAAGCATATTTGGATAGCATATGTTGGTTTATTTTTTATATTAATCGTTGGACTGCAATTAATCATTGGTGGATTGAATGATTATGGAGTCTTGTCAATAAATCAAACTTTTCAAAAATATTTTTAATTAACTTCAAATATTTTTCCATAACCTTTAACAATATTTTTGTTACCAACTAAATTCAAAGCATCCCATATCAATGTTTGATTGCTTGATAAAACTACTTTATTCAATTCTTTTTCAAGCTTATCAATAATTGATAAAACTGGTAAAGCTGTGCATGAAACAAACAAGGCTTCGCTTTCACTTAAATCAATTTTTGATAATACATCGAATAAATGTTCTTCTTCAACCTTGCCAATATCAAGATCCGATGCAATATCAAAATATGTTAAAGAGCTAACAGTAATATTTTGATCTTTAAAATAATTCAAAACTGTGTCGTTTATTGTTTTTGTATATGGGGTAAATACAGATATCTTTTTTATGTTCAGTTTTTTGAGAGCTTTAATTGCTGATGTAATGGGAGTTGTAACTTTTGCCTCTGGCTTTGCTGCATTGATTTTTGTCTTAATCACTTCATACCCAGCAGCAACAGTTCCTGAAGTGCATCCATAAGCAACACAATCTATTTTTTGATCAGGTAAAATATCATTTGTCACCTCTGTAATATCATCTGCCATTTTAGCTAATGTTTCATTAGTTAATGGGTTGTAACAATGTATTCTATTAACGTAGAGATCTATATCTCTACCATAAATCACATTATTAAAGTCTTTTTCAATTCTAAAATCACTACCTAGGGCTATTAAACCTATTCTAGGGTTGGCTTTAGATATGAACTTTGGGTCAATTTTATTTAGTTTCATTGATAATCTCTATAAAGGTCGATTAAATATATATTGATTAAATAGTCTAGCTAAAATAATGTTTATATAAAGCGATACATAACTCGTCGTTATTCAAAAAATACGAAAGCGGGATCAGTCGTCTTTAAATTTAATTATTTAGGGAGGTTTGAATGAAATTTGGATATTTTTGTAACACTACCAATTGGGACCATAAACCATACACACAATTACTTGATGAAACTAAAGAGATAACTG
>Ga0233444_10003144_pt1 | contig 16657 bp, 12 predicted proteins | sample SI_124_October20_6_FD_182792 | JGI IMG/M metagenome (GOLD analysis project Ga0233444, IMG submission 182792) | Seawater microbial communities from Saanich Inlet, British Columbia, Canada - SI_124_October2016_10_MG | ecosystem: Environmental > Aquatic > Marine > Inlet | place: Canada: British...
CTTAGTCGAAACTTTGGAATTTGATAATTTAATACGTCAAGCTCTCACAACAATGGACTCGGCTTATAACAGAAAAGAAAGCAGAGGCGCACACGCGAGAGAAGATTATAGTAAAAGAGATGATAAAAACTTTATGAAGCATACTTTAGCCTGGCAAAGTGATAATAAAGTAGAAATTAAATATAGAGATGTTCACTCAAGAACATTGACTAATGATGTTCAGTACTTTCCTCCAAAAGAAAGAGTGTATTAAGAAATGGTTCAGTTTAACTTGCCACAAAATTCTAAAATTGAAGTTGGCAAGCATTATAAAGACATAACTAATTCTAATAATTTAAAAAAAATTAACGTATATAGATGGGATCCTTCTACGGGTCTAAATCCGAGGGTTGATACATTTGAAGTTGATATGGATAACTGTGGTCCAAAAGTATTGGATATATTGTTTAAAATTAAAAATGAAATAGATCCATCTCTAACTTTTAGAAGATCATGTGCTCATGGAGTTTGTGGTTCATGCGCAATGAATATTGATGGCGTAAACACACTAGCGTGTATAAAATCTCATACAGATATTAATGGCGATTTAAATGTGTACCCTCTTCCTCACTTAAAAGTAATCAAAGATTTAATTGGTGATTTAACAACACTTTACAAACAATATGAATCGATTAAGCCATGGCTTAAAACAGAACAAACTGGTGAAGAAGAAACAGAATTAAAACAAACGCAAAAAGACAGAGAAAAATTAGATGGGTACTATGAATGTATTTTATGTGCCTGTTGTTCCACATCATGCCCAAGTTACTGGTGGAATGGAGATAAATATTTAGGCCCGGCAGTGCTCTTGCAGGCTTACCGCTGGATCAATGATAGTAGAGATGGAGATAGAAAAGAGAGGTTAAAAAAAGTTGCAGATGAATTAAAGTTATATAGATGTCATACTATTATGAATTGTACTAATTCTTGTCCAAAAGGATTAAATCCTGCAAAAGCCATTGGTTCTATTAAGAAAATGCTTGCAACCAGCTAAAACCTTATTTATTCAATTACATCATGAAAACTATTGAGCATTTTGTTAATGGAAAATCCTATAGCGGCGAGTCAAAAAAAATTGGTAAAATTTTCAACCCTGCTACAGGCGATCAAGAAGCAGAAGTAAAATTAGCAACTAAAAAAGATGTTAATGAAGCGGTTTCACATGCACAAAAAGCATTTGAAGCTTGGTCCAATAAACCCCCTCTTCAAAGAGCTAGAGTAATGTTTAAATTTAAAGAATTGATTGAAAAAAATTCAGACGAGCTCACAAAAATAATTGTAGCCGAACATGGAAAAGTATATGAGGATGCTAAAGGTTCATTAACTCGTGGTTTAGAAGTTGTTGAATATGCGTGTGGTATACCACAAATGCTAAAAGGAGAATTCACAGAAAATGTTGGATCTAGTGTTGACAGCTGGTCCATAAGACAACCTCTTGGAGTTTGTGCTGGAATAACGCCATTTAATTTTCCAGCAATGGTTCCTATGTGGATGTTTCCAATGGCAATTGCTTGTGGAAATACATTTGTTTTAAAACCATCAGAGAAAGATCCTTCTTGTTCTATGAGATTAGCAGAACTATTAAAAGATGCAGGTTTACCCGATGGAGTATTCAATGTTATTAACGGTGATAAGGAAGCAGTTGACGCACTAATTAATAACAAAGATGTAGTGGCAATGAGTTTTGTTGGATCAACACCTATTGCCAAATATATTTATGAAAACTGTGCTAAAAATGAAAAAAGAGTTCAAGCATTAGGAGGAGCTAAAAATCACTGCGTTGTAATGCCTGATTGTGATTTAGATCAAGCAGTTAATGGACTTATGGGAGCTGCATATGGTTCGGCAGGAGAAAGATGCATGGCTCAATCAGTTGCAATAGCAGTTGGGAATGTGGGTGATAAGCTAGTAAGTAGTTTAGAAAAAAAAGTTGAAACTTTAAAAGTTGGTCCAGGAATGGACAAAAAATCTGAGATGGGCCCGCTAGTTACAAAAGAACATTTAGCAAAGGTTAAAAATTATGTTGATATTGGGGAAAAAGAAGGAGCTAAATTAATTGTAGACGGAAGAAATTTAAAATTACAGGGCTTTGAAAATGGCTATTACATTGGAGGCTGTTTATTTGATCATGTAACTAAAGACATGAAAATTTATAAAGAAGAGATATTTGGGCCAGTTTTATCTGTAGTTAGGGTAAAAAATTTTGATGAAGCTTTAAAGCTAGTAAATGATCATGAGTTCGGCAATGGTGCGAGCATATTTACAAGAGATGGAGATTCTGGAAGAACATTTTCAAGCAAAGCCAAAATAGGAATGATTGGCATTAATATTCCAATCCCAGTTCCAATGGCTTTTCATAGTTTTGGAGGATGGAAAAGATCATTATTTGGTGATCAGCATATGCACGGACCAGAAGGCGTAAGGTTTTATACAAAATTAAAAACAATGACATCAAGATGGCCTACAGGCTCAAGATCTGATCCAGAGTTCGTGATGCCAACAATGAAATAAAAAGGAGATAAATGAGAAAAAAAATTACTTTAATAGGAGCGGGTCAAATAGGAGGAACTTTAGCTCATCTAATTGCATTAAAGGAACTTGGAGACGTAGTTTTATTTGATGTTGCAGCAGGAATAGCTAAAGGTAAGGCATTAGATATTGCTCAATCGTCACCGGTGGATGGATTTAATATTAACTTATCTGGAACCGATAACTATGATGATACAAAAAACTCTGACGTAATTATAATAACAGCAGGTGTTCCACGAAAACCAGGTATGACAAGAGATGACTTACTAGGTATTAATCTAAAAATTATAAAACAAGTAGCAGAAGGTATAAAAAAAACTTCACCAAATGCTTTTGTAATATGTATTACAAACCCATTAGACGTTATTGTAATGGCTTTACAAAAATACTCAGGTTTACCAAAAAATAAAGTTGTTGGAATGGCTGGCATATTGGATTCTTCGAGATTTATTTACTTTTTATCCCAAGAATTAAATGTTCCTGTAAGAAAAATAAAATCATTTGTTTTAGGAGGTCATGGGGATTCAATGGTAGCTATGCTTGGTCATACAGAAGTTGAAGGAAAAAAAATTAATGATTTAATTAAAGAGGGAAAAATTACAAAAGAAAAATTAGATCAAATAGTAGATAGAACAAAAAAAGGTGGAGCAGAAATAGTAAAATATTTAGAAAAAGGTTCAGCATTTTATGCGCCAGCTGCTTCAGGAGTAGAAATGGCAGAAAGTTATTTAAAAGATTTGAAAAAAAAGCTTCCTTGTGCAGTATATTTAAATGGAGAATATGGAACAAATGATATTTATGCAGGTGTCACGGTCATAATTGGATCTCATGGGGTTGAAAAAATAGTAGAGCTAGATTTAACAAATGAGGAAAAAGGAGATTTTGATAATTCAGTAAAGGCTGTACAAGAGCTTTTTGATGCTGCAAAAAAAATAGATCCAAATTTAAATTAATTTTTTTTGTATACTGCTAAAATACACTTACCAAATTTATATTTACTCAAAAAATCGATAATAATTGTAATAGGTGTGAAAAATTTATCCCAAATAAATATCTTCAGGTCGGAAGGAAAAATTTCATTTTTAAAAAATATTTTGTTTAGGTAGTATAAAAAATAACCCATTGAGTCTAAAAATCTAACATTAACAGTTTTTAATGATTTAAAATTTTTTTTAAAAAAGCTCAGGTCGTATCTTCTAAAGTGCCCAACTGCTTTATCTAAATTACTATAAATTTTTTGATGAGCAGGAACCATAATAATTAAAATTCCATTTTTTTTTAATTTTTTAATAGCTAATTTTATTTCATTTTTATCATTTTTTATATGTTCTAAAACATGTAAGTAAATAATTGTATCAAACTTTTTCTTTATTTTATCTAATTTTTTATTTGTAATTTTAATTTTTGAATTATGCTTAAATTTTTCTTTTAATCCTTTAATATTCTTTTTATCAACTTCAGTTAAAATTAAAGATTTAATTTTTTTATTAAAATAGTTTCTAGTAAAACTTCCACACCCAGCACCAACTTCAAGAACATTCCCCTTTAAAAATTTTTTAATGAATAATAAACAATAATTAATATGGAAGTTTGCATTATCAAATCTTTCGGTTGCGTTTATAGGATAATTTTTCATAAATATGTTTACTTTTAAATATTTATAAACTAATTTAAATAATATATGTGTACAAGAATTATTTTTTTGGCAAAAGCAATTAATCCTGCACTATAAATATAATTAAAGATCTTAGATTTATGCAAAGCTTTTGGTTTTCTTACCAAAATATTTTAAAAAATGAAATTTCTAAAAAAAACTATTTTACTTTTTTTAGAAAAATTTTTGGCACTTTGTACAAATTTATAATTAAATATTTTAAATATAAGCTTTTAATTAATTTAAAAGATTTGGATAGTAATGATATCAATAAATCTTCGGATTTAAGCCTTGACGAAATATTTACAAATTTTAATTGTGATAAAGGCTCACATTTTTATTTTGAGAAAAAAAAAATTTTATCTCATAATTATTCAATTTTTTATGAAAAATATTTCAAAAAATTAAAAAATAAAAAAATTAATTTATTAGAGCTTGGCTCACATGAAGGAAAGGGTTTAGCAAGTTTCTACCATTATTTTCCTAATTCAAAACTAATTGGAGCAAATATAAATCCTTTTCAAATGCGATTTACTTCAAAAAGAATTACAGAGTTGTTTGTAGATGTATCATCAAAAAAAATTTTAACTTCACTTTCAAATTATCTCAATTATGAACCGGACATTATAATTGATGATGCTAGTCATAATTTAAGAGATATGCTAATTGCATTTTCAGTTTTCTTTAAAAAATTAAAAAATAAAGGAATTTATGTGATAGAAGATATGGATCAATTTAAAGTTTTTAAAGAATTGAATCCATACGAAAATGAGCCAACAGTCATAGAAATATTAAATAATATCAAAAATGATAAAGATTTTAACACTTCTTTTATAGATGATGAAAGTAAAAGATATTTAATAAATAACATAAGTGAAATTAAAATTGAAAGAGGCTCTATGGTAATTCAGGAAAAAAATGTTTCAGATATAGCCTTTATTTTTAAAAAATAATTACTTTATGCTTAAAGAAATATATAAAATTATACCGGTTATACTCCTATCTACTTTAGCGGTAACAATAAATTATTATTACGGCTCTATTGGAGTATTGCCTATAAATACTTTTTCTTATTTTGACCCTGCGTTTAGAGTAATTAACGGGGAAGTACCTTTTGTCGACTATTGGACAATTAGCGGTCCGTTTATTGATTTGTTGCAAGCTTTTTATTTTTCATTATTTGGCGTGAATTGGACAAGTTATATTTTAAATGGTTCAATAATTAATTTAATTGTTACTCTAGTAAGCTTTTACTTTTTTAGAAAGTTAGGATTGAATAGAAACTATTCTTTTTTTTATGCCGCATGTATAGCAATTTTAGCAAACCCATCTATGGGACCTCCTTTCCCAGATCACTATTCATCTTTCTTTTCATTATTGGCTATAATTAGTTTTATATATGCACTAGAAACAAAAAAAAAAATTTATTGGTTTTTAATACCTATTTTATTTTTTATAGCTTTTTTTTGTAAACAAACTCCATCAGCGTATGTTAATCTAATTTTTATTTTAAATTTTATAATTTATTTATTAATTAAAAAAGATTTTAATTTTTTAAAACCAGTTTTATATGGAGTGTTAATTTCATTATCATTTTTTTGTTTATTTATTTGGTTTAACAAGATTGAGCTTAATAATTTTATTACTCAATATTTTTTGTTTCCTAAAACAATAGGTTTATATAGGGCTACTGAATGGAATTTTACATTTAACAAATTAATTTCTAACTTAAAATTAATATATATAGTGTTGATACCGCTAATTTATATTTTTTTTAAAAAAATAATTTTAGAGAATAATTATATAAATAAAAATGAATTTTTTTACAATTTAAGTATAATTTCTTATGCAATTTCATTAATTATTCATCAACTATTAACTCTAAACTTTATTTTTATTTTTTTTCTCATACCTTTAATATGTGCAATTCTTCAAACTAATCTAAAAAAAAATAATTACAAAAAAGTGATCCCTGTAATTCTTTTGTCTTTCTGTTTAATAGCTACTATAAAATACCACATTAGGTTTAATGAACATAGAAAGATGCACATATTAGAAGATATGAATTTAGAAAAATTTTATGATTCGAGCGCATTATCACCAAAATTAAAAGGTCTTAAATGGATTTCTAGAAATAATATTTTAAACAATGGTGCGGAGATAAAAAAAATATATAAAATTAAAAACGTTCTAGATAAAGAAAAGAAGAAAATTATGTTTTTATCTAATTATAATTTTTTTTCTGTAATTCTTGATAAGCCATTAAACTCTCCTAATAGATGGTATGGAAGTAATGTTTCTCATCCAGCAGAAAGTAATTTGTATTATGATGATTATGTACAATTTAATTATAAATTGATTTTAAGAAAAAAAATCGATAAAATTTACATTGATACAGATCTTGGTGATTACTACACAAATATTTCTAATAAAATTTTAAATTTTTTTCCAAAAGATTGTTCAAAAAAGGAAGAAATAGAGAAGGTATTGGTGGTTTACGACATATCTAATTGTCACAACTAAGATTGTAATAATTTTAAAATTAACTATAAATAATTTCAAATATGAATATTCATGAGCATCAAGCAAAAAAAATCTTAATGGAATTTGGAGCTCCAGTTTCAAAAGGCATTGTTATTCTATCCGTAGAAGATATTAAAAAAGAGATAATTAAATTAAAAAGTAATGAATATGTTTTGAAAGCACAAATCCATGCAGGTGGGAGAGGTAAGGCAGGTGGTGTAAAATTAATTAAGAATATCGAAGACTTAGAAAATGAGGCTAGAAAAATGATGGGTAAAATTCTTATTACTCCTCAAACTGGGCCGGAGGGTAAGGAAGTAAAGAGACTATATATTGAAGAAGCATCTAATATTTCTAAAGAGTTTTATCTATCTTGTTTAGTTGATAGAGAAACTGCCAAAATTGCTTATATCAGTAGTACAGAAGGAGGAATGGATATAGAAAAAGTAGCAATAGAAACGCCTGAAAAAATTATTACAACAAAGGTTGATATTAAAAAAGATGGACCAAGTCAAAAAGAAATAAGAAGTATTATTTCAATTTTTAACTTTGATGATAATCAAAAAGTAACTGCATCGAATTTAATAAAGTCTCTTTACAATATAATAATAGAAAAAGATGCTAGCTTAATTGAAATTAATCCACTTATTATAAATGATAAAGATAAATTGATATGCTTGGATGCAAAAATGAATTTCGATGATAATGCAATATTTAGAAGGCCAGATGTAATGAATTTAAGGGACTTAAATGAGGAAGATCCGGCGGAGATAGAAGCAAGCAAACATGATCTTGCATATATTAAACTTAATGGCTCAATAGGTTGTATGGTTAACGGAGCTGGTTTAGCTATGGCTACTATGGATATAATTAAACTCTACGGAAAAGAGCCTGCTAATTTTTTAGATGTAGGTGGTGGAGCAACAAAGGAGAAAGTCGCCGCAGCTTTTAAATTAATTCTTTCGGACAAAAATGTAAAAGGTATCTTAATAAATATATTTGGTGGAATAATGAGGTGTGATATTCTTGCACAAGGTGTAATTGAAGCTGTTAAAGAAGTGAAATTATCAGTTCCACTAGTTGTAAGATTGGCAGGTACTAATTTTAAACAAGGAAAAGAAATATTAGATAAATCAGATTTAAAAATACTTTCTGCTTCAGATTTAAATGATGCAGCTAAAAAAATTGTTGAGGCAATTAAATAATGTCAATTTTAGTGAATAAAAATACAAAAGTTATTTGTCAAGGTTTTACCGGTAAGCACGGAACATTTCATTCTGAACAAGCTATAAAATATGGAACAAAATTAGTTGGAGGTGTTACTCCTAAAAAAGGGGGCCAAAAGCATTTAGACTTACCAGTGTTTAATACTGTATATGAAGCGAAAGAAAAAACATCTGCTGACGCTACAATGATTTATGTACCACCAAAATTTGCTGGTGAAGCAATTATTGAAGCTATAGAAGCTGAGATAAAATTAATTGTTTGTATTACCGAGGGTATACCGGTCTTAGATATGCTTAAGGTTAAAAAAGTTTTAAGCAAAAGTGCATCCAAATTAATAGGACCTAATTGTCCAGGTATAATTACACCTGATGAATGTAAAATTGGCATTATGCCTGGTAGTATTCATAAAAAAGGTACAGTTGGAATTGTTTCAAGATCAGGAACATTGACTTACGAAGCAGTGGCCCAAACCTCTATAAATGGAATGGGTCAATCTACATGTATAGGTATTGGTGGTGATCCAATTAATGGAACAAATTTTATTGACTGTTTAGAACTTTTTCTGAAAGATGATGAAACAAAATCAATAGTGATGATTGGAGAAATAGGTGGTTCCGCAGAGGAAGAGGCTGCAGAATTTTTAAGGAATGAAAAAAATAAAAAACCAATGGTTGGATTTATTGCTGGATTAACAGCTCCACCAGGAAGAAGAATGGGACACGCAGGAGCGATTATTTCAGGAGGTAAAGGAGGAGCAGAGGACAAAATAGAAGCTATGAAATCTGCAGGAATTACCATTTCAAAATCTCCAGCTGATATAGGCAAGACACTTTTTCAAAAACTTAATGGTTGATTTTTAACAATTTATGTTAGAATAAATTTTTAATGTCTTCATTTAAAAACAACACAATATATAAAAAAACATCCTTTCTAGCAGGAAATAACTCTGAATTTATCAATGAATTTTATGCCAAATATATTTCAGATCCCAACTCTCTACCTGAAAGCTGGCGAAATTTTTTTGGGGGATTAAATGATGATGAAAAATTAATTTATGAAGATTTAAAAGGACCCAGCTGGTCACCAGAAAAAAAAATTAAAAAACCAAAAATTTCATCTAAGGGTGAAAATATTTTTGAGGAAAAAATTACAGATTTAAATTTAAAGTCTGTCAAACAAGCCTCAAAAGACTCTGTTCGGGCCATTATGTTAATTAGAGCATACAGAATAAGAGGACATTTGATTGCAAATTTAGATCCACTATCGATTCAAAAAAAAGAAGAGCATTTAGAACTTAAACCAGAAAATTATGGATTTACAAAAAATGACTATAATAGAAAAATTTTTTTAGATGGTGTTCTCGGTCTTCAATATGCAGACTTAAATCAAATTTTAACAATTCTTAAAAAAACTTATTGTTCAACTATTGGTTATGAATTTATGCATATGGGCGACCCAGAAGAAAAAAGTTGGATTAGAGATAGAGTTGAAGGACCTGAAAAAAAAATATCTTTTACAGAAAATGGGAAAAAAGCTATTTTAAATAAAATTATTCAAGCAGAAAGTTTTGAAAAATATCTACATATTAAGTTTGTCGGAACAAAAAGATTTGGATTAGATGGCGGGGAGTCATTAATTCCAGCATTAGAGCAAATAATAAAAAAAGGTGGAAATTTAGGAGCAAAAGAAATTAAAATAGGCATGCCACATAGAGGAAGATTGAACGTTTTGGCGAATGTAATGGGCAAACCTTACAAAGCAATTTTTAGTGAATTTTTTGGCAAGACTGTAAGTACAAATAAAAGTTTTGAAGGAGATGTTAAATATCATTTGGGAGCCTCTTCAAATAGAGTGTTTGATGGAAACTCTGTTCATATTAGCTTAACAGATAATCCTTCTCATTTAGAAGCAGTTAATCCTGTAGTTCTTGGCCAAGTAAGAGCAAAACAATTTTTTCATAAGGATAAGGATAGAAAAAAAGTTATTCCCGTTTTAATGCATGGCGATGCATCATTTGCTGGACAAGGTATCGTTGCTGAATGTTTTGCTATGTCAGGGTTGCCAGGACATAATATCGGAGGAACAATTCATATAATTGTAAATAATCAAATAGGATTCACAACCGCTCCAAGATTTGCTAGATCATCACCATATCCTTCCGATGTTGCTAAAATTGCACAAGCTCCAATTTTTCATGTGAATGGTGATGATCCAGAAGCAGTTGTTCATTGTGCGAAAATTGCTACTGAGTACAGGCAAAAATTTAATAGAGATGTGGTTATAGATATGGTTTGCTATAGAAGGTTTGGTCATAATGAAGGAGATGAACCTTCATTTACGCAACCAATAATGTATAAAAAAATAAAATCTCATCCTTCAATACTGTCAATATACGGGAAAAAATTAAGTCAGGAAGGCTTAACAACTGATATTGATTTACAGAAAGAAAAAATAAATTTTAAAAATTTTTTAGAAAAAGAATTTGTATCATCAAAAAGTTATAGGTCGGAATTAAAATGGTTTGATGGTGCTTGGTCTAGGTTTAAGCCAGGACTTGGAAAAGATAAAAGAGGAGCAAGTGGCGTTGACAAAAAATTTTTGACATTAATAGGAAAAAAAATTTCAACTGTCCCTCAAAATTTTAATATTCACAAAACTCTAAAAAAAATATTTGATTTAAGACTTAAAACTATAGAGGAAGGCAAGGCAATTGACTGGTCTACTGCTGAAAGTTTAGCCTTTGGAACATTGTTAGAGGAAGGCTTTTCTGTCAGGTTGTCTGGTCAAGATTCGGGTAGAGGAACTTTTAGTCAAAGGCATGCAGTTTTAAGAAATCAAGATAGTCACGAAAGGTACATTCCATTGAATAATATTTCTAAAGATCAAAAAAATTTTGAAATTATAGATAGTTTACTATCTGAATTTGCAGTTTTAGGATTTGAATTTGGATACTCTATTTCTGAACCAGAAACCTTAGTTTTATGGGAAGCACAGTTTGGAGATTTTGCAAATGGAGCACAAATTATTATTGATCAATTTATCTCTTCTGGAGAATCTAAATGGGGAAGAGCCAGCGGTCTAGTTATGCTATTACCTCATGGTTATGAAGGTCAAGGGCCAGAACACTCATCAGCAAGACTAGAAAGGTTTTTACAATTATGCGCTGGTGAAAATATTCAAGTTGTTAACTGCACAACACCATCAAACTATTTTCATGTTTTAAGGAGACAAATGCGTAGAGAATTTAGGAAACCATTAATAATTATGACACCTAAATCTCTATTAAGGCATAAACAATGTATTTCAAATATTTCAGAATTTTCAATTAAAAGTACTTTCCATAGAATATTAGAAGATGATTCATTTTTAAAAGTGAAAAATCTACTCGAGCTTAAAAACAAAGATAGTAAAATTAAAAAAGTTGTCATGTGTTCAGGTAAAATTTATTATGATTTAGTAGAAGCTAGAGAAAAATATAAAAATGATAAAGTCACATTTATAAGAATAGAGCAACTTTATCCTTTTCCAGTAAAGACTTTAGCAAATATTTTAAAGAGATATAAAAAAGCAGAATTTATTTGGTGTCAAGAAGAGCCAAAAAATATGGGCCCATGGAATACAGTAAGAAATTATATAGATAGAACACTAGAAATGATTAATTTAAATGGTATTTCAGTAAAATATGTGGGTAGAAAAGCATCATCTTCTACTGCGACTGGAAATCTTAACAAACACCTTGCACAACAAAAAGAAATATTAGAAAAGATACTTAAAGATTAAATGGTAGAAAAAATTACAGTACCTACATTAGGCGAGTCAGTCACAGAGGCTACAGTATCTAAATGGTTAAAATCACAAGGAGAAAAAGTATTAGCCGATGAACCTCTTGTTGAATTAGAAACAGATAAAGTAAATATAGAAGTTCCGTCTCCAACCAATGGTGTGTTAGGAAGTATTAAGGTGAAAGAAGGAGAGACAGTAAACGTTGGATCTTTATTGGGAACTGTAAATGATTCATCTGTAAGTAGTGATAATTCTCTTAAAGAAGTAAAAGATTATGCTCCTCCAAAAAAACAAAAAGATATAAAAGAACCAAAACTTTTTGAAGAAGAAATAATTTCAAAATCTATTATATTAAAAAAAAATCAAACAAAAATAAAAGAAGAAGAACCTTTGATATTGGAACAAGTTCACGAAGAAAAAATAACTAAAAAAGAAAAATCCCAAGTTTCACCTTCAGCAAGAAAAATGGCTGAGGAGTCTAAAGTTGACTTGAGTCGTGTAAAAGGTACAGGTAAAAACGGTGTGATTTTAAAAGAAGATATAATGAGTTTAATGGGCTCTAAACCAGCACCAACTGATAGAAAAATTGAACACGGTCCAGAAGAAAGAGTTAAGATGACTAGGCTTAGACTTACCATTGCAAAAAGATTAAAAGAAGCCCAAGAAAATGCTGCAATGCTTACAACCTTTAATGAAGTTGATATGAGCGAAGTCATAACAATGAGAAATCAGTACAAAGATGAGTTTCAAAATAATTACGGAGTTAAGCTTGGTTTCATGTCATTTTTTGTAAAAGCATGTGTTATTGGTTTAAAAAACTATCCTGCAATTAATGCAGAAATTCAAGGTGAAGAAATAGTCTATAAAAATTATTATAATATTAGTATCGCTGTCGGAACTGATAGAGGATTGGTTGTGCCGGTCCTTAGAGAAACTGACGAGATGTCTTTTGCTGATATAGAAAAGAATATCGGAAGCCTTGGTCAAAAGGCAAAAGATGGAAAAATTACTATTGAAGATTTACAAGGTGGAACTTTTACAATTACTAATGGTGGAATTTATGGATCAATGTTGTCGACCCCAATATTAAACCCTCCTCAATCTGCAGTCTTAGGAATGCATAATATTGTACAAAGACCGGTCGTAGTAAACGGTAAAGTAGAGCCAAGACCGGTAATGTATTTAGCTTTATCGTATGACCATAGAATAATTGATGGAAAAGAAGCAGTTTCTTTTTTAAAAATCGTAAAAGAGTCGCTTGAACAACCACAAAGACTTTTTCTTAACATTTGATTATGGAAGATAATTTTGATTTAGTTGTGATAGGCGGTGGACCAGGTGGTTACGTATGTGCAATAAGAGCTGCTCAACTAGGTTTAAAAACAGCTTGTGTTGAATCCAGAGGGGCTTTAGGAGGAACATGCCTTAATGTTGGTTGCATACCTTCAAAAAGCTTATTAAATTTATCTGAAAATTACAACAAAGCAAAAAAAGATTTCAATCAACAAGGAATAGAAATTTCAGACATTAAACTAAATATAGAAAAAATGATGTCAAATAAAAATAAATCGATTCAGGTATTAACGAAGGGTGTTGAATTTTTATTTAAAAAAAATAAAGTAACATATTTTAAAGGTAAAGGAGTTGTTTTTTCAAAAAATAATATAGTTATTTATGGGACTAATAATAATAAATCTAACATTAAGACAAAGAATATTGTTATAGCGACTGGATCAGGGGTTGCTTCATTGCCAGGTATACAAATAGATGAAAAAAATATTGTTTCTTCAACTGGGGCTTTATCATTTGACAAAGTTCCAAACAAATTAGCTGTAATTGGCGGTGGGTATATAGGGCTGGAGATGGGCTCTGTTTGGTCAAGATTAGGTTCAGACGTAACAGTAATAGAGTATTTAGATTTTATTACACCTGGAATGGATAGAGAAATTTCTAATGAATTTCAGAAAATATTAACTAAACAGGGTATAAAATTTAAAATGAGATCAAAAGTTAATACTGTAAGTAACAAAGGAGACACCGTAACGATTGGTTATACAAATATAAAAAATTCAAAAGAAGAAAAAATTGAAGTAGACAAAGTTTTAGTGGCAGTCGGTAGGAAACCTTACACAGAGGGATTAAATCTATCAAAAGTTGGCGTCAAACTAGACAATAAAGGAAGAATTGAGGTAAATAATAAACTTCAGACTTCTGTAGAAAATATTTATGCTATTGGAGATGTTATTAAAGGCCCGATGTTGGCTCACAAAGCAGAAGAAGAAGGAATAGCTGTGGCAGAAATTTTAGCAGGTCAAGCAGGACACGTAAATTATGATGTGATTCCGGGAGTTGTGTATACATCTCCAGAAGTAGCAACTGTTGGAAAAACTGAAGAACAACTAAAAAATGAAAACCAACCTTATAAAATAGGTAAATTTCCATTTTTAGCAAATTCGAGAGCAAAAGTTAATAATGAGACTGATGGTTTTGTAAAAATATTAGCAGATAGCGCGACTGACAAAGTTTTAGGAGTACATATTATTGGACCACATTGTGGTGATATGATAGCCGAGATGGCGTTAGCTATGGAATTCGGCGCAAGTGCAGAGGATATAGCTAGAACATGTCATGCACACCCTACACATACAGAAGCCATAAAAGAAGCAGCTTTAGCTGTTGATAAAAGACCAATTCATTTTTAAATAAAAAAATTTCATCTACTATTAATTTATGAAAGCACAAGTTTTGTTGCCAAAAATATTTAATTTTTCATTCACATATAATTCAAACAATCTTTCACTTAAAATAGGTGACATAGTAGAGGTGCCTTTTGGAAAGAGTAAAGAGATAGGTGTTGTTTGGGAATATAAGGATAAAGAGTTAAAGAATATAAAGATAAAAAATATAAATAAAAAAATTGAAAAGTATTCAATAAACAAAAGTTTAGTTGATTTTATTGATTGGTTTTCAACATATAACATGGTTTCTCTAGGATTAGTCTTAAAGATGGCTATAGGAAATAAGGACAATTATACGAAAAAAATTGATCAAAATTTTAATAAAAAAAATAAAAAAATAAAAAAATACAAACTCAATAATGAGCAAAAAAAAGCTTTTGAATATTTAAATTTAGTAAATAATAAATTTAACGTATCAGTTCTTCAAGGGACAACAGGCTCAGGTAAAACATTAGTTTACTTTGAAAGAATCAAGAAAATTATTGATAAAAATAAACAGGCTTTAGTTTTGTTACCAGAAATTTTTTTAACCAATGAATTTAAATCAAGATTTGAAGATTTTTTTGGTTATGAACCAGCAATTTGGCACTCAAAAATAACACCAAAAAATAAGCGAATAATTTGGAAAGGAGTAGTGGAAAATAAAATAAAATTAATAGTGGGTGCTCGATCAGCATTATTACTTCCATTTAAAAAGTTAGGACTTATCGTTGTAGATGAAGAGCACGACGTTTCTTACAAACAAGATGAAGGAGTCATTTACAATGCCAGAGACATGGCTATTTCAAGAGCATCTTTTGAAAAAATCCCAATCCATTTAGTTACTTCCATCCCTTCAATAGAAACCTATAACAATATTCAAAATAAAAAATTTAGACATGTAAAGATAGTAAAAAGATTTAACGACTACCCATTGCCTAAAACAAAAATAATAAATTTAAACATTAACAAGGTTAAGGATAAGTTTATTTCTGATGAAACTATTTTTTATGTAAATACTTTTTTAAAAAAAAAGGAACAAGTATTATTCTTTATTAATAGAAGAGGGTTTGCACCATATTTAATTTGCCAAAAATGTGGGTTTAAACAGGTTTGTTCAAATTGTTCTATGTATTTAACTTTTCATAAAAAAAAAAATAAAGCTATTTGTCACCACTGCTCGTTGGAAAAAAAAATAAAGAATAAATGTAAAGAAGAAGGTGATTGTAATTTTATAATGTATGGACCTGGCGTAGAAAAAATATTTGATGAAGTGCAAAATATTTTTCCTGAAAATAAAGTGGAAATATTTTCTAGTGATTACATGAAAAAAAAACAACAAACAAAAGCTTTATTTAATAAAATAATTAACAATGAAGTAGATATTTTAATAGGTACTCAAATGATATCTAAAGGTTTTAACTTTCCAAAACTAAATTGTGTCGTAGTAATTGATGCAGATTTTTCAGGGAGGGGATATGATTTAAGAACTACTGAAAAAAATATTCAATTATATCATCAACTTAGTGGAAGAGCGGGAAGATTTAGTTCAGAGTCTCTAATAATCTATCAAACTTTGACGCCTGAAGATTCAACGCTAAACGATTTAATAAAAAATAAATCAGAGCAATTATTAGAAAAAGAATTACTCACTAGAAAAAAAAATAAGTTACCACCATTTGTAAGATTGATAGCAATAATAATTTCCTCCAATCAGCATGAGTTAAGCATTAAGGGGGCAAAAGAAATTAAAATACAATTGAAAAAAATTAACAATATCCAGGTTCTTGGGCCTGTAGATTCACCTTTATTAAAAATAAAAAAAAAATTCAGAACCAGACTGCTTTTAAGGTTTAAAAGCGGAGTTATGATTCAAAAAAAAATAACAATTCTTCTGAATTCCCTTAAAATATCATCTAAAATTAAACTTACGGTTGATGTTGATCCTATAAACTTTAGTTAATTATTTATTTGTCAACTTGATCAACATATTTTCTTATGATACGAAACGCTCATTATTTCAACAAAATTCATACTAAATAAAAATGAGCACAAATAAATCTTTCTCAACAGAAACTTCAGAAAGGTACGCACGCGCACTTTATGAGGTTAGCAAAGAGTCCAGTGATTTGGAAAAAACCGAGACAGACGTAAAAAACTTCCAATCTCTTTTTGAAAGCGATTC
>Ga0233444_10003151_pt1 | contig 16633 bp, 17 predicted proteins | sample SI_124_October20_6_FD_182792 | JGI IMG/M metagenome (GOLD analysis project Ga0233444, IMG submission 182792) | Seawater microbial communities from Saanich Inlet, British Columbia, Canada - SI_124_October2016_10_MG | ecosystem: Environmental > Aquatic > Marine > Inlet | place: Canada: British...
AGAAGGCAGCGCTGGATCCACGTATTGTTCTCGTTGATCAGCGGGCGCTTCTAGTGCCAGGCCTGAACGAAGTGAGGCAGCTTGCGGTGCTTAAGTGTGCCGAGACAACACTATGAAAATCATCGCTATCGCAAATCAAAAAGGGGGTGTTGGTAAAACTACGTCTAGCGTCAACTTGGCGGCCTCACTTGCTCAAATTGGACAGCGCGTTTTGTTGGTGGACATGGATCCACAGGGCAACGCGACGATGTCTTCTGGCATAGAAAAAAACAAACTTGAGCGCTCCGTGCTTGACATGTTGCTCAACGAGTCGACATTGGCGGAATGTTTAATCAGTTCACCTTCGGGCGGGTATGGTGTGCTTCCTGCGAACGGTGATCTTACAGCGGCTGAAGTAGAACTCATCGATATCGATGGGAAAGAACTGCGCCTCAAAGCCGGTTTATCACAAGCCGCAGCGTCGTTTGACTATGTGTTAGTGGATTGTCCACCGTCGCTTAACATGCTGACTGTAAACGCCATGGTGGCCTGTGATTCAATTTTGATTACGATGCAGTGCGAATATTTTGCACTTGAGGGGTTGTCGGCGTTACTCGGCACCGTGAGGCGCATTAACGAGACGGTTAACTCTGACTTAGAAATCGAGGGTATTCTTCGAACAATGTATGATCCCCGCAACTCACTGACGACGGAAGTATCAGAACAATTATTCAGTCATTTTGGTAGCTTGGTTTATCGAACGGTTATTCCGCGTAACGTTCGGCTGGCAGAGGCACCCAGTCACGGGGAGCCAGGGATTGTTTATGACAGGTATTCACGCGGTGCTCGTGCTTATATGGCACTGGCTGAAGAGTTTCTGCGCAGACAGTAAAGGCCAATGTCCCCAGGAAAAGTGAATGACCACAAAAAAAAGAAAACTTAATAGGGGCTTAGATGCCCTGCTTGGCGCCGAATTAACAACAAAAGCGGCGGTCAGCAACGCGTCGTCTAACGCGGGTTCAGGGCAAAGTGAGCTGCGCCAAATTCCACTGGAACAACTGCAACGCGGTCAATATCAGCCACGTAGAGATTTTGATGAGACTGCGCTCAATGAGCTGTCGGATAGCATTAAAGCCCAAGGGGTGATGCAGCCTATTGTCGTGCGACTTGTCGCCGGTAATCGATACGAGATTGTTGCTGGGGAGCGACGTTGGCGCGCCAGTCAGCGCGCGTCTCTTGATGTTATTCCTGCCATTGTTCGTCAGATTAGTGACGAAACAGCGATCGCAATGGCTTTAATTGAAAACATTCAGCGCGAAGATTTAAATTCAATCGAAGAAGCGCGAGCTCTAAAGCGTTTGCAAACAGAGTTTGACTTAAGCCAACAAGAGATCGCAACCGCAGTGGGTAAGTCGCGGCCAGTGATTGCGAATCTTTTGCGGCTCTTAACGCTTGAACCCGAAGTTGCTGAGATGCTGGAAACAAGGGCCATTGGCGCAGGGCACGGGAAAGTGTTGTTGGCGCTTGAGGGTGGTGGTCAGATAAGGGCTGCGCGCAAAGTGGCTCAAGGAAAGTTGTCTGTTCGTCAGACCGAGGCGTTGGTTAGGGCGTTGTTGTCGCCTAAAGGCGCTGCCGCGCCGGTAGCGAAAGACCCTGATATAGATCGACTGGCACGGCAGCTGTCAGACCGGTTTGGCACAAAAGTGACTATTGAAAATAAAAACGGGCGCGGCAGGTTAGTCATTCAGTACAGCGACCTTGATGTGCTTGACGGTATTTTAAACCGTATCCAATAAAAATTGGCATTTTGCTTTGTTGATGCTGTTTGGCAATTCGAATAAACTTGCGCGCGCTTGAGGGTCTGAGCACTTAGGAGCACTTAGTGGTTGAGTACACGCGCATAACGCTTGCTCGTCACCTTGCAAAGGCGCTTTTGTATTCCAGTGTTGTGATCGGGGTTGTGTCACTGGGCGTTGGGTTGCTACTCGATGCTGGCGCGGCGATCGCTGTTTGGGTCGGAGCGGCGATAGTGGGACTGCCACAGGTGTGGCTCGCCACAAGCTTGTTCAGTCGTTTTGGTGCGCACGCTCCAACGCTACTGGGGATCGCAAAGTTTAGTTTAAGTGCGTTGTTGTTTGGTGTTTGGTTTGCGAAATCACCAAACCCGCAGGCCGGGCCGGTGTTTTTGGGCGCGGTATTGTTATTAGTGTGTAGCCCGGTGTTTTATTTCTGGGTTGCGAAACAAAAGAGTTAAAGGCGTGTCGCCGCAGTGAGCGTGCGACTAGATGGGGCAGCAACGAATGGCGGCGACTGGTCAAGAAAAGACAGTTTCGGACTACATTGTCCACCACCTAACAAATCTGACGTACGGTAAGTTACCGGAAGGTTTTGATCGTTACGACGGACACACAGTCAGTGCCGGCGGCGAGTGGGTCTATGCGCATGGTGCCGACGAAATCGCCGCGATGGGCTTTAATGCGATTCACGTTGACTCGCTTGCGTGGTCTATTGGTTTAGGCGTTATTTTTTGCGCACTCTTTCGTTGGGTTGCGGTTCGCGCGTCGGCCGAGACCCCTTCTGGATTGGTTAACTTTATCGAGATGGTTGTTGAGTTCATTGACAACCAAGTTAAAGACACGTTTCACGGACAAAACAAACTGGTTGCGCCGTTGGCGCTGACAATTTTTGTCTGGGTCTTTTTAATGAACCTCATGGATTTAATACCGGTCGATGTCGTACCGGAGCTGATGGTCTTGGTAGGCGTTGAGTACCAAAAAATAGTCCCGTCGACGGATCCCAATATCACCATGGGCATGGCGGTAGGTGTGTTTATTTTGATGTTGTATTACTCAATCAAAGTGAAAGGCTTTGGTTTTGCCAAGGAGCTTGCGTTTAACCCCTTTAACCACTGGGTGTTTATTCCCGTTAACCTATTCATGGAAATTGTAGGTCTATTGGCTAAGCCGTTTTCGTTGGGGCTGCGATTGTTCGGGAACATGTACGCGGGTGAAATGATTTTCATTTTGATTGCTGCGCTATTTGGTGCCGGTATTCTCTGGGTGTTACCCGCTTCTCTTTTACAGATCGGTTGGGCAATTTTCCACATTCTGGTTATTACGCTTCAGGCGTTTATTTTTATGGTTCTTACGATCGTGTACCTCAGTATGGCGCACGAGGACCACTAGTTTTTGAACTTCCATACTTAGACTCAATAGGAGACAACAATGGAAATGATCTACATCGCAGCTGCGATCATGATGGGCTTGGGTGGCATGGGTGCCGCTATTGGCGTGGGTATTTTGGGCGGTAAGCTCATCGAAGGATCTGCGCGACAGCCAGAGCTGGCTTCACGCCTACAGGGTACGTTCTTCTTAGGCGCGGGCCTGGTTGATGCGATCCCCATTATTGGTGTTGGTATCTCTATGTACCTCATCTTTGTGGTTGCAGGCTAAAAAAACCATCGGCTCCTCACCGGTGATCCGGTGAGCGTTATACCCACAGGAGACTACTGTGAACATTAATCTGACCATTATCGGACAGATCGTGGCGTTTATTGCGTTCGTCGCTTTCTGCATGCGATATGTGTGGCCGCCGATTCTCGCTGCCATGGAAGAGCGCCAGCAAAAAATTACTGATGGTCTCGCCGCCGCCGATCGTGCAGGTCACGATTTAGAGCTCGCTCAAAAAGCAGCGGTGGATCGGCTTGCTGAAGCAAAGAAAGAAGCCGCGGTGATCGTTGACTCTGCTAATAAGCGAGCGGCTACGCTTGTGGATGAAGCAAAGGTGGCCGCCGTTGCAGAGGCGGACCGCGTTAAAGAGCTCGCCACAGCTGAAGTTGAGCGCGAAAAGGCTCAGGCGAAGGAACAGTTGCTTGCACAAGTCAGTGCACTTGCGGTTTCGGGTGCTGAAAAGGTCTTGGGAGCGGAGATTGACGCGGACAAGCACGCTGCGATTCTTGAGCAGCTGGTTAAGGAGCAGTAAGCGTGATCGAGCCAACAACATTGGCAAGGCCTTACGCGCGCGCAGCATTTCAGTTTGCCGTCGATAATACTGCGGTTGATGTTTGGTACGAGGCGCTTCAGCTGCTTACGTCCGTGGTTGCAGAACCCAGGGTTGCGCGTATTTTAGACGATCCTGCCAGCACCGCGGTGCAACGTGCCGAAACAGTATCTGCTGTGTTGGGTGACGACGCGCCAGCGGGTTTGTCGCAATTTGTCGCGGTCCTGTCTGAAAACCACCGATTGTCATTGACGGGCGAAGTGACGCGGTTGTTTGCGGAGCTCAAGGCGTCGTTGGACGCAGCAACAAACGTCACACTGACGAGCGCGTTTGATGTTAACGATGAAACGGTTGAAACACTTTCTTCCGCGTTAAAAGCAAAACTGGGTAAAACAGTCGACATGACTGTTAAAACAGACTCCACCCTTCTAGGCGGAGCCATTATTCGAGCTGGCGATATGGTTATCGACGGCTCAGTTCGTGGGCGCTTGCATAAGCTAGCGACTGCGTTGAAATCTTGACAGAGGAACCGGTCATGCAACAACTGAATCCTTCAGAAATCAGCGACATCATCAAGCAGCGTATTTCGCAGCTCGATGTTGCTTCGCAAGCGACAAACGAGGGCACTATCGTCTCAGTAACGGACGGTATTATCCGAATTCATGGACTCACCGAAGTTCAATACGGTGAGATGGTTGAGTTTGAGGGCAATGTCTTCGGCTTAGCGCTTAACCTCGAACGAGACTCGGTTGGCGCGGTTGTACTTGGCGATTATAAGCAGCTCGCCGAGGGTCAAACCTGTCGTTGCACGGGCCGTATTCTCGAAGTCCCGGTGGGTCCTGAGCTTCAGGGCCGTGTTGTCGATGCACTGGGTAACCCCATTGACGGTAAAGGTGCGATCGACGCGCAGTTAACCGATGCGATTGAAAAGATCGCCCCAGGCGTTATCGCTCGGCAGTCGGTTGACCAGCCTGTACAAATTGGGCTCAAAGCCATTGATGCGATGGTGCCGATTGGTCGTGGTCAGCGGGAATTGATTATTGGGGATCGCCAAATCGGTAAGACAGCGATTGCGATTGACGCCATTATCAATCAAAAAGACACCGGTATTAAGTGCGTTTACGTTGCCGTGGGCCAGAAGGCTTCTTCTGTTGCTTCCGTGGTGCGTAAACTTGAAGAGCACGGTGCCATGGATCACACCATCGTTGTTGCCGCAAACGCGTCTGACCCCGCAGCAATGCAGTACTTAGCACCGTTCGCCGGTTGCACTATGGGCGAGTATTACCGCGATCGCGGTGAAGACGCGCTGATCATCTATGATGATCTTTCAAAGCAAGCCGTTGCTTATCGTCAAATTTCTTTGTTGCTTAGACGTCCGCCTGGCCGTGAAGCCTATCCTGGTGACGTCTTTTATCTCCATTCACGTTTGTTAGAGCGTTCAGCACGGGTCAATGCAGATTACGTTGAAGCGTTTACAAACGGTGAAGTGAAGGGTCAAACGGGCTCGTTGACCGCACTGCCAGTGATCGAAACGCAGGCTGGTGATGTCTCTGCGTTCGTACCGACTAACGTGATTTCGATTACGGATGGCCAGATTTTCTTGGAGGCCGACATGTTTAACGCAGGCGTTCGTCCAGCGATGAACGCCGGTATCTCGGTGTCGCGTGTTGGTGGCGCTGCTCAGACCAAAATTATTAAGAAGCTTTCAGGCGGTATTCGAACAGCGCTCGCTCAGTACCGTGAGCTTGCCGCTTTTTCTCAATTTGCTTCAGACCTCGATGATGCGACTAAAGCTCAGCTCGAACACGGCGAGCGCGTTACTGAGCTCATGAAGCAAAAGCAGTACGCACCGCTCTCAACGGCAGAAATGGGCGTACTGTTGTACGCGGCCAACGAGGGTTACTTGAAGTCGGTTGAGGTGGATAAAGTGGCCGATTTTGAATCGTCTCTTTTGTCTTATATGCACGCAGAGCATGGTGCCTTGATGCAAGAGATTGTGTCAGACGGAAACTGGAACGACGATCGTGAGGCTGCATTTAAGTCGGGCTTGGACACGTTTGTTGCGACGCAGACTTGGTAATTAACGATGGCAGCTGGTAAGGAAATTCGCACTAAGATCACGAGTATTCAAAGTACTCAGAAGATTACCAGTGCAATGGAAATGGTCGCGGCAAGTAAGATGCGCCGCGCGCAGGACCGCATGGAAGTGGGCAAGCCGTATGCCCGTCGTATGCGGTCGGTGGTGGGTCATATCGCTAATGCTTCGGCGGAGTACCGACACGCCTACATGCAGCAGCGCGCAGTAAAACGCGTCGGCTACATTGTCATCTCCTCCGACCGAGGCCTGTGTGGCGGATTGAACATTAACCTGTTCAAGCGTGCACTACAGTCCATGAAGGCGCATTCAGAAGAGGGTCATGAGATTGACCTGTGTTTGATTGGTGCTAAAGGCCAAACGTTTTTTGGTTCAGTGGGTGGAAACGTGGTCGCGAGTATTCGTGATATTGGCGAGCAGCCAACGGTTGAGCAGTTGATTGGTGCGGTGAAGCTCATGCTTGACGCTTATATCAAAGGTTCAATCGACAAGCTTTATTTGGTGAGTAACGACTTTGTAAACACCATGACGCAATCACCTACGGTGCAGCAACTTTTGCCGTTAGAAGCAGATGACCAAAAGCAGTATTCGCATCATTGGGATTACATTTACGAACCCGATGCGCGTGAGTTGCTTGACAGTCTGCTGGCGCGATACATCGAAGCGCTGGTTTATCAGGCGGTGGTTGAGAACGGTGCTTGCGAGCAGGCCGCTCGAATGATCGCCATGAAGAACGCCAGCGATAATGCGGGTGAGCTAATTGATGAACTTCAATTGGTATACAACAAAGCTCGCCAGGCGGCGATTACGCAGGAACTGTCAGAAATTGTAGGCGGTGCTGCCGCTATTGGATAAGCACGCGTGCGCGTGGTTTTGATTTATGTTGGCGCCATGGCTGAGCGCCGCAGAACAACACAGAGGACTCGAAAATGAGTAGTGGAAAGGTTGTACAGGTTATTGGCGCGGTCGTTGACGTAGAGTTTCCCCGCGACAGCGTTCCCAAGGTGTATGACGCCCTGATTATCACGGACAAAGGCCTGACGCTGGAAGTTCAGCAGCAACTCGGTGACGGTATTGTTCGCGCCATTGCGATGGGTCCATCGGAAGGTGTCAGCCGAGGTCTCTCTGTAGACAATACCGGTGCTCCCATTGCGGTTCCGGTTGGAATAGAAACGCTTGGTCGTATCATGGATGTACTGGGTAACCCTATTGATGAGCGCGGACCAATCGGTGAACAAGAGCGATCGTCGATTCACCGCGCGGCTCCCGCCTATGAAGAACTCGCAGCGTCTGACGAGTTGCTTGAGACCGGTATTAAAGTCATTGACTTGGTTTGTCCGTTTGCAAAGGGCGGGAAGGTCGGGCTCTTCGGTGGTGCTGGTGTTGGTAAAACGGTCAACATGATGGAACTGATTAACAACATTGCGACCGAGCACTCGGGCCTCTCCGTATTTGCTGGTGTGGGTGAACGGACACGAGAAGGTAATGACTTTTACTACGAGATGCAGGAATCTAAAGTCGTCAACGTAGAGAACCTACCCGAATCAAAAGTCGCAATGGTTTATGGGCAGATGAACGAGCCGCCCGGAAACCGTCTTCGAGTGGCTTTGACGGGTTTGACCATGGCTGAGAAGTTCCGTGACGAGGGACGAGACGTCCTCTTATTCGTTGATAATATTTACCGGTACACGCTGGCGGGAACCGAGGTGTCAGCGCTCCTCGGCCGTATGCCCTCAGCGGTGGGTTATCAGCCCACACTGGCTGAGGAAATGGGTGTCCTTCAGGAGCGAATCACGTCGACTAAGACTGGTTCTATTACGTCGATTCAGGCCGTATACGTTCCGGCGGATGATTTGACGGACCCTTCTCCTGCGACAACGTTTGCGCACCTGGACTCGACGGTCGTTTTAAGCCGCGATATTGCAGCGAAAGGAATTTATCCTGCGGTTGACCCACTTGATTCAACCTCGCGTCAGCTTGATCCGCTGATTATTGGTACCGAGCACTACGCCGTCGCGCGAGGTGTTCAATCAGTGCTTCAGCGTTACAAAGAGCTCAAAGATATTATTGCTATTTTAGGCATGGACGAGCTGTCTGAAGAAGACAAGCTCACGGTCGCGCGTGCTCGAAAGATTGAGCGCTTTTTGTCGCAGCCCTTCCACGTCGCTGAAGTATTTACCGGATCGCCAGGTATCTATGTGTCGTTAAAAGACACCATTACTGGCTTCAAAGCAATCTTGGCGGGTGAATACGATCACTTACCCGAGCAGGCGTTCTACATGGTGGGCTCGATCGAGCAAGCTGTCGAGAAGGCCGAGAAGCTCAGCGCGTAATCGGAGGCTGTAATGGCACTGACCATTCACTGCGACATTGTTAGCGCAGAAGCTCAAATTTTCTCAGGTCTTGTTGAACTGCTGGTTGCCAGTGGTTCATCGGGCGAGATGGGTGTGACTTACGGGCATACCCCATTACTGACTGACCTAACGCCAGGAACGGTCCGCGTTGTCATTCAGGGTGGCGAAGAGGAAGTTTACTTTGTCTCTGGCGGTTATTTAGAAGTGCAGGGCGACGTGGTGACTGTTTTGGCAAACACGGCTGTGCGTGGTGAAGACCTTGACGAAGAAGCGGCTGAAGCAGCGCGCAAAGCGGCCGAAGAGGCGCTGGCCAACCAGTCCAGTGAACTCGATTACAGTCTTGCTTCGGCACAACTTGCAGAAGCATCGGCACGGCTTGCAACGTTGAGAAAGCTCAAGAACCGCGCGGGACGTTAACGCCCCCCGTTGTTAAAGGCCTTTTCGTGTCACGTTTGTCTGACTAGAGACGCTATGAACTTTTGCCGTAGCAGTTGTCATACTGCTGTGCGATCCTCCCAGCAAATCACTCGATAGGTTCAGAATGCTCGAAGTTATTGTTCTGGCGGCCGGACGTGGAACACGAATGCGGTCCGCATTGCCCAAGGTTCTTCATCCTATTGGCAAAAAGCCGATGGTCAGCCACGTGATAGACACGGCCCGTGAACTAAACGCGGCTAAGATTCACGTCGTTGTCGGTCACGGTGGTGATGCTGTATCAGATGCTATCGCTGCTGACGATGTAAGCACTTACTCTCAAATAGAGCAACTAGGCACAGGTCATGCGACGCTCACTGCTGCGCCTTTTTGTAGCCCAGAGAGCACTGTATTGGTGCTTTTTGGCGATGTGCCGCTTCTCTCGTCTGATGTACTCGTCGACGTTGTACACAGTGCCAGTTCTGGAAATCCAGTGCTGCTGGCTGCAACGCTTGATGACCCCACAGGGTACGGACGCGTCGTGCGCAATGCCGCGGGGGATTTTGCAAAAGTAGTCGAACATAAAGATTCCACGGCAACCGAGCGGGAGATTGTGGAGATCAACACCGGGGTGCTGGCGGCCAAAGGGGCCGATTTACTGGGATGGCTTAGGCGTGTCACTAATGACAATGTGCAGGGTGAATACTATTTACCTGACGTTCTGGGTCTGGCCATTGAAGACGGGGTGTTGGTCAACGTGGTTGTGACAGATCGGGCCGATGAGATTTTAGGTGTGAATGACCGACTCCAGTTAGAGCACATTGAGCGATCGTTCCAACGCAAGCAGGCCCAAGCGCTGATGTCCGCGGGTGTGCACGTTGCGGACAGTAGTCGACTCGATATTAGAGGATCACTGTCGTGTTCCGAAGATGTATTCATTGATGTAAACGTGCTGATCGAAGGTGACGTGGTCATTGGTCGCGGGGCCGTCATCGAGGCGAATTGTGTGTTGAAAGACTGTGTGATTGGTGAAGGCGCGCAAGTGCGTGCGTTTACACACATCGAAGGCGCAAGGGTTGGCCCAGACTGTCAAGTTGGGCCCTATGCACGCTTACGGCCCGGTGCAGACCTTGGGGTGGGTGCTAAGGTGGGCAATTTTGTGGAAGTGAAAAACAGTACTTTTGGCGACGGCGCAAAAGCGAACCATTTGGCTTATGTGGGTGATGCTAGCGTGGGTGCTGGATCGAATATTGGCGCAGGCACGATAACCTGTAACTACGATGGGGCGAATAAACACCGTACTGAGCTTGGTGATCATGTGTTTATAGGGTCAAACAGTACCCTCGTTGCGCCCATCCAGATTGAAGACAACGGCTTTGTTGCCGCGGGCTCGACCATTACGTCGAAGGTGGGTTCGTCTCAGCTGGCGGTTGGACGCGCCAAGCAACGAAATATTGAGGGGTGGAGTCGCCCCGAAAAACCGGAAAAGTAGGAGTATTTATGTGCGGAATTGTCGCGGCCGCAGCACAACGCGAAGTATCAGAGATTTTGCTCGAGGGCTTACGGCGGCTTGAGTATCGTGGCTATGACTCCGCCGGCATGGCGCTGATTGATAATGATCAGGCACTACAGCTTCACAAGTGCCAGGGCAAGGTTAAGGGGCTTGAAGAGGCTAACGCATTAAGTCCCATCGTGGGTTGCCGCGGTGTTGCGCACACGCGTTGGGCCACACACGGCGCACCGACCGCTGCAAATGCGCACCCCCACATCGCCGGGGATCGAGTCGCGTTGGTTCACAACGGCATTATTGAAAATCACGCAGCGCTTCGCAGCGACTTAGAAGCCCGCGGCGTGACGTTTCAATCAGAGACCGACACCGAGGTGATTGTTCACCTTGTTCAGGCGCAGTTGGAAGCGGGATCAACGCTGTTTGACGCGGTGAGAGAAACGGTGACAAAACTACAGGGTGCGTATGCACTTGCCGTGGTCGATATTGAGTACGAAAACGAAGTGGTCGTGGCGCGTGAGGGAAGCCCTCTGGTTTTAGGGGTGGGCATTGGTGAGACGTTTGCGGGTTCCGACACACTGGCTTTGCGTCAAGTCACTGACACGTTTGTCTATCTTGAAGACGGTGATCTGGCGATTTTAAAGCCCGGTGGTTATCGTATCTTTGATTGCAATGGTTCTGTCATTGAGCGCGATAAAACCCGTCTTGCGGGCGGTGATAACCAGGCCGACCGTGGTGGCTTTGAGCATTACATGCTCAAGGAAATTTACGAACAGCCCGATCGACTGCGCGACACGCTCACATTTACTGAGCTTGATGATGCGTTATTTGGTGACGCTGCTGCTGAGGTCTTTGATCAAGTGCAAGCGGTTCAGATTATTGCCTGCGGGACCAGCTATCACGCAGGTTTGGTTGCTCGTCATTGGCTCGAGGGCTTTGCGGGTGTGCCTTGCCAAGTTGAAGTCGCCTCGGAGTTTCGTTATCGGCGGTCCGTTTCATTACCCGGTACGCTCGTGGTGACTATTTCTCAATCGGGTGAGACGGCGGATACTCTGGCCGCCATTAAACATTTACCCGACGATTATGCCCTTGCGAAGCTTGCGATCTGCAACGTTGACCACAGCGCCATCGTTCGCGCGAGCGACCTTGTGTTCCTGACTCGAGCTGGGCCTGAAATTGGTGTGGCGTCGACGAAAGCGTTTACCACGCAGCTCGCTGCGCTCATGGTGCTTATGGCGTGTATTGCTCGTCGCCAACCCGCGAGCATCTTGGATGAGGCCTTAGTGAAGCAGGCCATTGCTGAAATTCCGTCGGCGGTTGAAGCCACACTTGCTCAGAACCCTAAAATAGCGGCACTGGCGCCTAGTTTTGTCCATCGCGACCACGCCCTATTTCTTGGACGGGGTGTTTATCATCCGGTTGCTAAGGAGGGTGCGCTCAAGCTCAAAGAGATTTCTTATATTCACGCGGAGGCCTACCCTGCAGGGGAGCTTAAGCACGGCCCATTGGCGCTCGTCGATGACAAGATGCCTATTGTGGCGGTTGCGCCCAACGACCAGCTTTTGGATAAGCTCCGTTCGAACCTTGAAGAAGTTCGCGCGCGCGGTGGTCAACTGTTTGTGTTCGCTGACCAGGCGGTTGGTTTTGAGAGCGGCCCCGGTGTAACAGTGATTGATGTTCCCTCCGTGTCAGAGCTTGCAGGGCCTATCGTGTATACAGTGGTGCTTCAGATGCTGTCTTACCATGTTGCGGTTGCCAAGGGTACGGATGTGGATAAGCCGCGTAACCTCGCCAAGTCGGTTACTGTAGAGTAGGTTTTGCCCGTTGTTTACGTTGTTGTTGGTTTAAATGACGCCGCTCATGAAACACTTAAAATAAAAAATAATTTATATAGAGTGTTTCACTTGAGCGCGGGTACAAAGTGCCCGGTTTTATCGCTGTGGATAATTTCTTCCCTGATGTCAAAATTGCTTATTCGATAGGCCCATTGGAACTCTGGGCGCGGCGGCATTATCCTCGGTACGAATCAATTAGGTTTTTTTAAGTAGCCGAGTCCTTTCTCTGGCCGCTGACTATCTGCCCGGCGTTTTTGATGTCGGGTTTATGGGCCGTCCCTGCCCTTTCGATGTTGCTTTTTAGCCGCCACTGTCAAAACCAAAACACTTATTAATTTATGAAAAATATAAGAGTGTTTTGGTTTTGCGAGCAGTAAAGGATGCGCCCTCCCTTTATAAGATCGGTCAGGCCGGGGAGGCGTGTATCAAACCCCATCGGGAATTCATTGGTTGCCCCTTTATAAAAAACACTTAAATAATTTCAAAAATAATAAAAGTGTTTCGTGATACGATGAGATTCAAGAGTCTGCGAGAGATTTCGTGATGCTAGAAAGGTGTAAGGTTGTGGTTCCCCGAAAGACGACGCAGACCCAAACGCGACGGGTGAGACTCGCGGATGGGTCCTATATCGACCAATCTCACGAGGTAATGACGGAGGTTCGGTATGACCGTTTCGATGGATCGAGTCGAGTCCGTGGGTCTTCTGGCCAAACACTGACTGCGCCAATCCAAATGATCAGACTGTGGGGGACATACTTGCGGGTTGCACTCGAGTGCGAACACAAGACAATCGAATTTGACGGAGTACCGATCACAGTCAACCGAGACTTCTACCAGGGTTGGGATATCGACGCCCTGCTTTACACGAAGTTTAACGACTGGTTTTTTGGTAAGGGCTCTGCTCGTGGACCAGACGGTTGGTTGCAAGGCAGCAACCCCCACCGACATTTGTTTCTCGAGGAAGAAATAGGTGTGTTGAATGCACTGGATTTTGAGGCGGAGTCATTTAGTAATGATCACGTGTATATCAAGGTTCCAAAAAATCGATACCGATCACAGGTGGGACGCGAAGTTGATTTAGCGTTGAAACCCCATCTTTTGGAGTTCGGTGTTACTAAGCGCGTAGATCGGTTTAAGTTGTCCGGCGTAAAGACGCCTTATATCCATCTTCACAAGAGATACAACATTTTGATCCAAAAACTGAATGGCAAGTCGCGCAAGGAAATTATGGACTGGATTAACGAAAATTATGACCACGTTGCTATGGCCAAGCAGCAAGGTCGAACAAAAGTTTATAAAAAAGCAACCAAGACAATAGAACTTTTGGACCCCTCACTGGATAAGCAGGTGATGTCTCACGAGCAATCCGTATCCCGTGAATGGGTCAAAGGCGTAGAGAATTTACGGCGAGTCGCACAGGGTGTGTTCCCTTAGCCGCATGGCGCGCGCGCGGCAATGGACTTTGCAGATATCCCGGCGCAACCACACGCCAACGATGTGATTTGAAAACATGACTGCCGAGGCGATCGGTTTGGGTAATCACACGTCTAATCCCTGCGACACTGGCTGCAAACGTTGGGGGCTGTGGCACGTTTGCTCTATTGGACTTCGCCCTGTACCCGCTGTTTTTCTCAGGTATACTCGCTCGTTTCAATTTTCAAGTGCCGATTAAGCGGCGCTGAGTGAGACGCTAATGGCTGAACCTGCCGTCGGTATCATCATGGGTTCACGCTCCGACTGGGGCGTGATGGAGAATGCCGCGCTCATTTTTGACACGTTGGGCGTGTCTTATGAAACCAAGGTTGTCTCCGCACATCGCACCCCTGATCGCCTTTATGAATATGCGCGATCAGCGCGTGAGCGCGGTCTTCAAGCCATCATTGCAGGTGCTGGCGGTGCGGCGCATTTGCCTGGCATGGCGGCTGCAATGACGCCGTTACCGGTGCTCGGTGTCCCTGTTGACGCGACGGTCCTCAATGGAATCGACGCGCTCATGTCGATCGTGCAGATGCCCAAAGGGGTTCCGGTTGCAACGTTTGCGGTTGGTAAGCCTGGAGCCGTTAACGCCGCCTTATTTGCTGCGGCGATGCTGGCAAATGACGATGCTGTCATTCGTGATGCGCTCGATCGCTATCGAGAGGCACAGTCTGCGAGTGTGCCGATTAATCCTGTTGATTGAGCGGTAGAGCTGTTATGTCAAAAGGTCGTTTAGGCATCATCGGCTGTGGTCAGTTGAGCCAAATGTTAGGCGAGGCGGCGAACAGGCTCGGCTACCGTGTGTCCTACCTTTGCGTCGACGAGACTCCAGTGGTTGAAGGCTTGGGTTCGATTTATTTTCCTGATCAATTAGACGCGTTCCTCGCTGAGTGCGATGCGATTACCGTTGAGCGTGAGAGCCTGCCCGATGCAATGCTGAGGCGTGCAGCTGAGATTGGACTTGCACCGAATTACGAGGCTTTAGTGGTACTGCGCGAGCGTGACACGCAAAAAGCGATGCTCGATCAGCTCAATATTCCTACGTCACCCTGGCGCCTGGTTGAAACACCGGGCGAGTTGGACAATGCGCTTGCCGCCTTACCCAGTGCTCATATGCGCTGTAAACGCACGTTGGGAGGCTATGATGGCGGCGGTCAGTGGCGCGTTAACAGCCAGTCGCTGAATACGATTCCGGTAGACGCCTACCCTGTCATTGCTGAAGCGGAGATCGCCATCGAGACCGAGTACGCCATTGTCATTGGCCGTGATCAAAACGGCCACACCGCATGCTATCCCATGACTGAAAACGCGATGCGTGACGGTATTTTGATAGGCAGCTATGTTCCGTCGGGCATCGCGCCAGAGATGGCTGAGCAAGCCATTGATTACGCCAACCGCCTGGTGGACGCAATGAACTATGTGGGTGTCTTGGCGGTGGAGTTTTTCGTCACTGAGGGACGATTGATCGTTAATGAAATCGCACCGCGCGTTCACAACACCGGTCATTGGACCATAGGGGCCTTGGGCGCTGATCAGTTTACGCAACATGTTGGTTGCGTCATGGGTGAGGCTGTGAGGAATCCGGTCTTCACTGAGGCGGCGGCCATGGTCAATCTGCTGGGCGATGCATTACCGCGCCGAATGCCCGAAGGGCCCATTCGCACCCTGATTCAAACGTACGGTAAAGGGTTCCGGCCGGGTAGAAAGTTGGGTCATATAACGCTAATCGGTCCTGACGTGACTTCAATTAGAGCAGAGGCCGCCGCACTCATTGCTGAGCTGCATGATACGTAACCCCTTAGTATGTTGAGAGGGCTAGGACATTGAATACCCATGTGTTCAAGGCCCCGATCGAGACGTCGCACTTCCTACTCTCTCCAACCACGAAAGACGATTTCGAATCGTTATACGCAATTGCCGCAGACCCGTTTGTGTGGGCGCAGCACTCTGAGCGAGATCGATAGCAGCGCGGGAAGTTTGGTTTTTTTTTAACGCTGTTTTGCTTAACAGCTTGGGTTGCTACTCGATTCTCGAAAAACCATCGCAATGCATTATTGGGTCCACACGCTTTTATGGGCTCGATGCGGAGGCCGCGAGTATTCGTATTGGTTTTCCGTTCTTAGCGAGGTTCTTATGGGACACGGGTGCAAATGCTGAGATCAAAGGCGCCTTGTTGGCGCTGAGCTTTAACTATTTCGATACGGTTTTTTTGATATTGGTCCAGAAAACAGTCGATCAATTGCCGCAGTGACCAAGCGCGGTGCAATCTTTAGTCACAACGCGTCAGACGATAAAGCGGTTTATGCGCTGGCAAAGTCAACTTGGAACCAGCAAATTAAGTGCTCGCGTAAAATCGAAGGCCAATTATGAATAGCCAAATTCCCCTACCCGTTAACTTCACTGAAAAGTTCGCGTTGTTTAATGAGCAATGGACCCCCAAAGTCATTGCTCAAATGAATGACTACCAGTTTAAGCTCGTGCGCCTTCAGGGAGAGTTTGTCTGGCATGAGCACACCGATACTGATGAAACGTTTATAGTGCTTGAAGGCTCGCTGATCATCGACTTTAAGGAAGGCTCCGTCACGCTCAATGCAGGAGAAATGGTCGTCGTGCCCAAAGGCTGTTTGCATCGTCCTCGCGCCGCCGCCGAAGCGAAACTACTGCTCGTAGAGCCGGTCGGCGTGGTTAATACTGGCAATGCTCAGTCTGCGCTGACTGCACCCCTCGATGACTGGTTATAGCGTGGTGCGTGTGCACCTTAGGAAAAACAAATGCCTCACCTTTTTACGATCATTGTCGCGGGAATGTTGTTTTATGCGGGTTTTGTGCAGACGTTTTGGGGTAACGACCCCTACCTAGGCTGGGGAATTACTGTCATCGCTGCATTGGTTTTCGCTGAGCCTGCCGGGCACGTTATGGCGCGTTTAAAGATTTCCGAGCGGCGCCGCAAAATGGTGCATGGCATCACTTTGGT
>Ga0233444_10003154_pt1 | contig 16620 bp, 13 predicted proteins | sample SI_124_October20_6_FD_182792 | JGI IMG/M metagenome (GOLD analysis project Ga0233444, IMG submission 182792) | Seawater microbial communities from Saanich Inlet, British Columbia, Canada - SI_124_October2016_10_MG | ecosystem: Environmental > Aquatic > Marine > Inlet | place: Canada: British...
TATGCCAGCTATGAACAGCTTATTATACACCATTATATTTTTTTTAAATTTTTAAAGAAACTACTTATACTATATACTATTGTTTATAAACTCAAAAACGTATAGTCTAACAAAACCTATAGTGCTTTATTTCAAATACGGTGTTTGGTTTAAAGGCTAAGCTTATTGATTTTCTAAAATCCATTAGAAATACGAGTTTAATTTGAATTTATAGATACAGTGAATAGTATTAAACTAACTACAAATGCGTTGCTCTATTTATATTTCGTACTTTTAAAAATTGAAAATAAACAACATGAATAAAAAGAAAAAAATATATAAAAAGAAAGGAAACACAATCAAAGACTTGTCTCAGAAAATACTAAAGTTATTTGCTAAAAATCCTTCTAAAATATGGAATTATAAGCAAATTTCTTCAACGCTTAAGTTAACAGATGCCAACTCCAGAGGCCAGGTAATTAAAAATTTAGAAGAACTAAAAGCAAAAGGTAATATAGAAGAATCCAAGCGAGGTTTCTATATTTTGTCGGAAACTAAAAATTACCACCTTGGAACATTGGATTTGACCTCAAACGGAAACGCTTATTTTATTTGTGAGGATTTTGAAAATGACGTATTTATCCCTTCCATCAATTTGAACCGTGGTCTTGATAAAGACACCGTAAAAGTGTATGTCTATGACAAGCGCAGAAGTTCCAAAAAAGAAGGCGATGTCGTAGCAATTGTTGAACGTTTCAAAACAGAATTTGTAGGGGTTTTGCAACTCAGTAAAAACTTTGGTTTTGTTGTTCCTGACAGCAATAAAATGTACTCAGATCTATTTATTTCCAAAGACAATTTAGAAGGTGCCGAAGATGGAGACAAAGTAGTTGTCGACTTGATAGATTGGCCGGAAAACTCGAAAAACCCTTTTGGAAAAATCAAACAAGTATTGGGAAAACCAGGAGACCACAATACAGAGATTCATAGCATTCTTGCTGAGTACGGACTCCCTTATGAATTCCCAGCTCATGTGGAAAAAGAAGCTGCCGATCTCGACACTACTATTACAGAAAAAGAAATTGCAAAGCGCAGAGACATGCGTTCCGACTTGACATTTACCATAGATCCTAAAGACGCGAAAGATTTTGATGATGCTTTGTCTTTTAAGATTTTGGAAAATGGCAACTATGAAATTGGAATTCATATTGCCGATGTTTCTCACTATATTCCTTTGGATTCAGAATTGGAAAGGGAAGCCTATGAGAGAGCTACTTCTGTTTATCTTGTAGATCGAGTGGTCCCTATGCTTCCAGAAATGCTTTCTAACGGTGTCTGCTCATTGAGACCCAACGAGGAAAAATTGACTTTTTCTGCAGTTTTTGAACTGAATGAAAAGGCAGAAATCAAAAACCAATGGTTTGGAAGAACGGTTACTTATTCCGACCAACGTTTTGCTTACGAAGAAGCCCAAGTTGTCATTGAAAGTGGAGTTGAAAATCAACCGACAATCATACCTGAGTCTATTTCCATCAGAGAAAACGCTTATGAAGTCTCTCCAACAGTTGTCAACGCTATTTTAAAAATGGATACGCTTGCCAAAACTTTGCGCAAAAAGAGGTTGAGCGATGGTGCGATTACTTTTGACAAAGTAGAGGTTAAATTCAATTTGGATGCAGATGCAAATCCCTTGGGCGTCTTTATGAAAGAATCCAAAGACGCCAACAAACTCATTGAAGAATTTATGTTGTTGGCCAACAAAAAAGTATCTGAATTTGTAAGTAAAAAAGGCGGGAAGTCCTCCACTTTTGTGTACCGTGTTCACGATGAGCCTAATATTGACAAACTCACCGCTTTGCAAGGAATCATTGGAAAGTTTGGTTATAGCATCGACATCAATACCCGTAAATCTACCTCCAATACCCTGAATAAATTATTGAAAGATGTTCACGGAAAAGGAGAGTCCAATATGATTGAAACACTCGCCATACGATCCATGTCTAAAGCGATTTATACCACTGAAAACATTGGGCATTACGGCTTGGCATTTGATCATTATTCACACTTTACATCTCCCATTCGACGTTATCCTGATGTGATGGCACATCGTTTGTTGCAACACTATTTGGACGGAGGAAAACCACCAAAAAAAGAACTTTACGAAGAGAAGTGTAAACACGCATCAGAAATGGAATACCTAGCCACCAAAGCGGAAAGAGATTCCATCAAATACATGCAAATCAAATACATGCAGGACCACAAAGATGCTGAATTCTTAGGAGTGATCTCAGGGGTTACAGAATGGGGTATCTATGTAGAAATTATAGAAAACAAATGCGAAGGAATGGTCAGGACACGAGACCTAAAAGATGACTATTATACTTATGACGAAAAGCAATACGCTTTGGTAGGACAGTCTACTAAGAAAAAATACCAGTTGGGCGATGAGGTGACTGTAAAGGTAAAAAATACGGATCTCGATCGGAAACACTTGGACTTTACCCTTTTGCAATAAACATTCATTTAAGCAATCATTTACAAATGAAAAACAAGCTCGTTATGCTCTTTTTAATGATGGCTACCAGTGGGTGGGCTCAAGAAAAAAGCATTCATTTTTTAAAATCTTTTGACAAGGTAAAAGTATACAAAGGATTGGAGGTAAATTTGATTCCTTCTCACGAGCAGAAAATTGTCATTACAGGAGAAAAAGCCTCTGAAGTTTATCTGAAAAATAAAAAAGGAAACCTTATAATAACACTGAATTTAAAAAGTATTTTTGATTCAAAATCACTTCAAATCGATTTGTATTATACAGAACTTCTTTTGGAACTAGAAGCTTTTCAAGGCGCCACCATTCGGTCGTCACACATCTTGGAGCAAGCCCAATTGCAGTTAGGTGTTCAGGAAGACGCGCATATAGAACTTGAAGTAGTCTTAGATTATTTGAAAATAAAAGCGCTTACTGGAGGTAGTTTGGATCTCACAGGGACCATAAAAGCACAAAATTGCAAATTTTCAACAGGTGCCACTTACCAAGCTTTCAATTTGAAATCTGAACAGACAAACATTGTTGTGTCTTCAGGGGCTGTAGCCAATATTTACACAGATGTTGTTCTGGACGCCAAGGCGACTTTTGGTGGGGTCGTCAACTACAAAGGATCACCTTCATCACTGCTTAGCAAAAAATCAATGGGCGGTCAAATCACACCACAGCAAGATGTACTAAACTGAGTGCAATAGGTTTTTGCATAAATAAATTTTGACAAAATTTATATCCAACAATTTGCTACCTTTGTATTTCAAAACACACGCAATATGAATTTACTCAGTATCTTTTTAGGAATGATTGGGGGACCCCAAGTCATTGTGATCATCGTCGTTGTACTCTTGCTTTTCGGAGGTAGAAAAATTCCAGAATTGATGCGCGGCCTAGGAAGCGGAATCAAAGAGTTTAAAAATGCTTCCAAAGAAGAAGACAAAGAGGATTCAAAAAAAGACCCATCTTAAGATTTCTTTATTTTTTAAAGATAACCTGTAAATTTATTTACAGGTTTTTTTATGCCAATCCTCTTGCTTTTTTACCAGCAAAATACTTAACAGGCACCAACAGCAAGTTTTTTTGTTCATGTTTTTGTATGCCAGTTCAGTTTCCTTGGAAAAACAGTGTTTTAGTGCTACCGTTTTTTATTGAGAAACATACAATGCGGGCTTTAAAACAAACACAGTCTCCACTGCGTTAGAAAACCCAGAGGGAAATTCTATTTTAAGCGAATGTGTATCGATTTATTTATAGACGAATGCAAGAAACGCCAACTCTTAAGAGGCGGAATTTAGCTCCGATGTTTATTTGAGTAGTTTTGGACATTTACCAAATCAAAGGACTTCAAATCCTCTGCCAAGAAACATAAGACACTCACAATGTATCGGCATTTGAAACTGGAGTCACACGTGCATCCAACGCAAAAGGAAAAAAATAAAAAACCTTAAACAACTGTAAAACAGTTGTTTAAATAAAGAACACTTCTTTATTCTTTGTTTCGTTTCAAACCAGGTGGTTCGTTGATTTTGTTCGCTGCCACCAAACTAGTAACCATGTCGTTTAACATGGAGCTAGCAGCATTGGGATTGTTGGGCAACAAGATCAAGTTGCTATTGGTGTCTGCACCGATGGATTGTAAGGTGTCGTAGTGCTGTGTGATCACAATCAAAGCAGATGCCTCTTGAGAATTGATTCCTGCCTTGTTCAAGACATCTACAGACTCTTCCAAACCACGTGCGATTTCTCTTCGTTGATCTGCGATTCCCATTCCTTGCAACCGCTTGCTCTCCGCTTCAGCTTTGGCGCGCTCTACAATCAAAATCCGTTGTGCGTCTCCTTCAAATTGGGCGGCTAATTTTTCTCTTTCTGCCGCATTGATTCGGTTCATTGCTTCTTTTACCTGCGCGTCTGGATCGATGTCTGTAACCAAGGCTTTTACAATGTCGTAACCATAAGCCAACATCGATTCTTTCAATTCTCTTTGTATGGCTTGAGCGATGTCGTCTTTTTTTTCAAAAACATCGTCTAACTTCATTTTGGGCACCTCCGCTCGGACGGTATCAAAGATGTAAGCGGTGATTTGATCATGAGGGTTTTGCAGTTTGTAAAAAGCGTCGTAAACTTTTTCACTAAGAATTTGAAACTGTACAGAAATTTTTAATTGTACAAAAACATCGTCTTTGGTTTTGGTTTCTACGATGACATCAAGCTGCTGTATTTTTAAGCTGACTCGTCCCGAAATTTTATCTACCAAAGGAATTTTAAATTGCAATCCCGATTGTCGAATGCTCGTAAACTTCCCAAAACGTTCAACAATGGCTGTTGTTTGTTGGTTCACAACAAACAAACCAAAGTAAAAAATGAGTGCAATAGGAATTAAATAAAAAAGATTTTCCATTTGTTTAGAGTTTAGATATTTTTAAAAATACAATAAATTAACAAAACGATCGTCAAAAGAGACTCCTTAACCAGGTTGAGGTGTGCTATTTTAAAAAAGCAATTGCTTTTTCAATTCTTCGAACGGTTTCTTCTTTTCCAATAAAAGCAACGATGTCAAACAAATGGGGACCTTTTAAAGCTCCAACGACACTCAATCGAAAGGGTGCCATGATTTTTCCAAAGCCGATCTCTTCTTTGACCATCCATTTTTTCACGTCATTTTCTACCGCTTTCGAAGAAAAATCTTCGAGTTCTTTAAGAGTAGTTTTCAACCCCTCCATCAGTTCTTCTGTATCGGGTTTCCATTGTTTTTTTACTGCCTTTGGGTCGTATTCTTTTGGGCTCTCAAAAAAATAGTTGCTGAGTTCCCATAAGTCTTTTACAAATACGGCTCTTTCTTTGACCATTTCGACAACAAATTCTACCTGCTCTATAGCAAAGTCGACTCCCTTTTCATTTAGCAAAGGCAAGAACAACAGAGACAATTCTTGGACTGACATTTGTTGAACGTATTGTTGGTTGAACCAGTTTGTTTTCTCTGGACTGAATTTTGCCCCTGATTTGCTAACTTTTTCCAATGAAAAATTTTGCACGAGGCTTTCTTTTTCAAACAACTCTTGTTCTGTTCCAGGATTCCATCCCAACAAAGCCAACATGTTGACAAAAGCTGCACTTAAATAACCCTCCTCTTTGTACCCTTTTGAAAGCTCTCCTGTTTCTTCATTTTTATAAGCCAATGGAAATACAGGAAATCCAAGCTTGTCTCCGTCTCGCTTGCTTAATTTTCCTTTGCCTACAGGCTTTAAAATCAAAGGCAAATGTGCAAATTCTGGAGCTGCCCAGCCAAAAGCATCGTACAATGCTATGTGAAGCGGCAAAGAAGGCAACCATTCTTCTCCTCGTATCACATGACTGATCTCCATCAAGTGGTCGTCCACAATATTTGCCAGGTGGTAGGTCGGCATCCCGTCGCTTTTAAACAGTATTTTGTCGTCGAGCAATGGGCGTTTGAACTGAACATTTCCACGAATCAAGTCGTTTGATTCAAGCACGGTGTTTCCCTCCTCTTTTGTTTCGTACATTTTGAAACGAATTACATAACTATCTCCGGAAGCCAATTTTTTTGCAAGCATTTCAACACCCATACAAAGAGAGTTGTTCAGTTGCTCACGTGTGCTGTGGTTGTATATAAAAGGCTCTTTTTTATCATTCCATTTTTCCCGTTCTGCTTCCAATTCCTCGCTACTGTCAAAAGCGTAATAGGCCTTTCCGGAAGCGACTAATTTCTCAGCGTATTCGCGGTACAGTTCTTTGCGTTCTGACTGTCGGTAGGGTCCAAATTTTTCGTTTTTTCCTGGTCCTTCGTCGAAAGGAATCCCACACCATTCCAATGCATCTACGATGTATTGTTCTGCATTTGGAACATAACGATTTTGATCGGTATCTTCGATTCGCAACACGAAAGTTCCACCGTGTTTTTTAGCGAACAAATAGTTGTACAAAGCGGTTCTAACTCCGCCAATATGTAAAGGTCCTGTTGGACTCGGTGCAAAACGCACTCGGATGCTTTTGTTCATGTTTCAAATTTAAAAAGCAAAGATACTTAAATACTTGAATGGATGCCTTTTTCTTGTTTTGTTTTCCATGGCTTTCTATTCGCTTTTCTGAATCAACTCCCTTTTTGACCATTGCTCTTAACTCGAAAGTTTGGTTTATCTTTGCAAAAAATAAAACATGATTGATTTTCATTACGAGACTGATTTTTTACTTTTAAAAGAAGATAAATTTAAAAAATGGATTTCTAGTTGCATTGAAGAGCGCTCTTTTAAGGAAGGAGATTTGAATTTTATTTTTTGTGATGATGCCTATTTGTTGAAATTGAATGTCGAGTTTTTAAAACACGACACCTTAACAGATATTATCAGTTTTGATTATACGTTGGGAAAATTGTTGGGTGGTGATGTGTTTATTTCTATACCACGTGTTCGAGAAAACGCCATGGAGCACAATTTGTCTTTTGAGTCAGAGCTTAGTCGTGTCATGATCCATGGAATTTTACACTATATGGGTTATCCCGATAAGACCGATACAGAAAAAGCAATCATGCGCGCATCGGAAGACAAATGCCTTGCAAAACTTGCAGAATAAGAATCTAATTTTACAACCTTGTTTCACGTGGAACACTTTTTATGAAGAATTTATTTACGGATACATACGATGTGATTGTGGTCGGAGGCGGCCATGCTGGAAGTGAAGCCGCTGCAGCAAGTGCCAATTTAGGAGCGAGTACCCTCCTAATCACTATGAGTCTTCAAAACATTGCTCAAATGAGTTGCAATCCCGCCATGGGTGGAATTGCGAAAGGTCAAATCATTCGTGAGATTGATGCACTTGGTGGATATAGTGGAATTGTTACAGACGAAACGGCTATTCAGTTTAAGATGCTCAACAAGTCCAAAGGTCCAGCTATGTGGAGTCCTCGTGCACAATCCGACCGGATGCGTTTTGCCGAAAAATGGCGCAACATGTTGGAGTCAACAGATAATTTAGATTTTTACCAAGACATGATCAACGGCCTTGTGATTGAAGACGGAGCAATTAAAGGAGTCAAAACAGCTTTGGGTTTTGTGATCAAAGCTCAAACGGTTATCCTTACGGCCGGAACATTTTTGAACGGCTTGATTCATATTGGAGAAAAGACTTTTGGAGGTGGAAGAGCTGGTGAAGGTGCTTCAACAGGAATAACAGAAAACCTCGTGAAGGTGGGTTTTGAAGCAGGTCGTATGAAAACAGGTACACCACCCCGAGTGGATGCTCGATCGTTGGATTTTTCAAAAATGATTGAGCAACCTGGTGATGCTGTTCCTGAAAAATTTTCTTACCTCTCCTCTACACAGCCTTTGCAACACCAAAAATCTTGCTACATGTCTTACACGTCACAAGAGGTACACGACTTGTTGCGAACAGGCTTTGACCGTTCTCCTATGTTTAATGGAAGGATTCAAAGTACGGGCCCCCGTTATTGTCCTTCTATTGAAGATAAAATTGACCGTTTTGCTACCAAGGACCGTCACCAAATATTTGTGGAGCCTGAAGGTTGGGATACTTGTGAGATATATGTTAATGGATTTTCAACTTCCCTCCCCGAAGATGTTCAAGACCGAGCTTTGCGTAAAGTAGCGGGTTTTGAAAATGTCAAATTTTTTCGTTTTGGCTACGCGATCGAATACGATTTTTTCCCTCCTACTCAACTGAAGCATACCTTGGAAACCAAGTTGGTTGAGAATTTGTTTTTTGCAGGTCAAATTAACGGAACTACAGGTTATGAAGAAGCGGCAGCTCAAGGATTGATGGCTGGTATCAATGCGGCTTTAAAAACACAAAACAAAACCCCTTTTGTACTCAAAAGACACGAGGCTTATATCGGAGTTTTAATAGATGATTTGATAACCAAAGGAACCGAGGAGCCTTACCGAATGTTTACGTCACGTGCAGAATACAGAACATTGTTGCGTCAAGACAATGCCGATTTAAGATTGACTCCCAAGGGTTATGCACTAGGTCTTGCTTCTCAAGAGCGTTTAGATCGTGTGAAAATAAAACAAGAGAAAACAGATTTGTTTGTGGATTTTCTCAAGAAGACAAGTGTCAAACCCGAAGATGTAAATTCAATTCTCTTGTCTAAAAACTCTGCTCCTATTTCTCAGTCTATGAAAATGTTTAAAATTGCGGCACGTCCACAACTTACATTTAACGAAGTAAGACAATTTCCCAAAGTTTCTGAATTCATCAACGAACAGGGAATAGATTCTGAGATTGTCGAGCAAACAGAGGTACATGTCAAATACGCAGGCTATATCGAAAAGGAAAAAAACAATGCCGACAAATTAACGCGTTTGGAACACGTATCCATTCCCGAAAATTTTGATTATCACAAAGTGAAATCACTGTCTATTGAGGCGCGTCAGAAGTTGACCAAAATCAAACCGGTGACCATTTCTCAGGCGAGCCGAATCAGTGGCGTTTCGCCAAGTGATGTTTCCGTCTTGTTGGTTTTTATGGGACGCTAAGTCGATAAGTTCCACGTGGAACTCAGGAGGTAATCCCCTGAGGAAGAGTTGAAAAACACCTCTCTCTGTTTTTAAAGCCCACACCCAATCGTCAATTTAGTTTTAAACAAAAGCAATCATGAGCGCAAGAGCTGTCAAACAACCCCCACACCCTTCCACATTTGAAACCTATGTCCGTTGCAAAGACCATCTAGTTTCCGGTGAAAATTTTGATTTGTTGTTGGATGACAATTTAGATTTGTTGATGACAAGTCCCAAGCCTGCCTCAGAAGTTTTGCAGTCTTACTACGAAAGCCAAGCATATATTTCTCATACAGACACAAAAAAATCTTTGGTTGACCACGTTTACCACAAAATCCGAAGCCGCACACTTCAACAAAAAGTAAAACTCATTGAATCCTTCCGCTCAGAAGAAAAGAAAATTTTGGATGTAGGTTGCGGTACGGGTGATTTTTTAAAAGCCTGTTCAGACAAAGGGTGGCATGTCACAGGAATCGAACCCAATTCGAAAGCGCGCGCATTGGCCAGTAAGAAATTCCAAAACAAGCAGGCTGCTTTTTATGAAGACATGGAGCGCTTGAAAAAGAAAGACGGCGTTTTTTTAGGGTTTGATGTGATTGTGCTTTGGCATGTTTTGGAACACGTTCCCAATTTAGACGAAATGATTTTTAATTTAAAAAAATTATTAAAGCCGGAAGGAACATTGTTGGTGGCAGTTCCAAACTTTAAAAGTTTTGATGCGATTCACTACAAAACATTTTGGGCGGCTTATGATGTTCCTCGACACCTTTGGCATTTTTCTCAAACCGCCATCCGAAGGTTGTTCTTTTTTCAAAATATGGAAGTCCAGCAAACTTTGCCGATGAAATTTGACGCTTTCTATGTGTCTCTGTTGAGCGAGCAATACAAAAAGTCAAAATTCAAATATTTAAAAGCCTTGTGGATTGGTTTTTTGTCAAATTGGAAAGCAAAAAAGTCAAAAGAGTACTCGTCACTTACTTTTGTGATAAAAAACGCAAAAAAATGGTTTTGAGGCGGTTTTCTGCTGTTTTTTTGGACCGGACCACTAACTGTGGTCTAAGATTAGAAAAAACGACTTAAAACGCTTTAAAAAAAGGAAACCTGTATAAACGAAACTTATCAAAACTAATCAATTCAATAGGATTTAGTGATGCGTGTTTCAAGTCAACAAGCGTTTCAAAAACCACCAATCGGAACGCCAACTGTTAAAGAAATACAAAAGGGTTGCCACTGACAATATTTTCATCGGATTTTGTCAAAGCCACGTTTTCGCTTTCTTTTTAAACTTTTAGTTTGAATAGGTGCCAGCGCCAACAATCAAGACTCCATGTTTTATCAAATAACTAAATTTCTTTTTGACTTTGTTGTCTGTTGGATCTTCCCAATTGTACCAAGACCAACTTGATTCTGAATTCTTCGTCAATTCAATAAAATCACGCACGATGTATTTTCCATTTTCATCTTGTATGTTGTATTGGTTGTTTCCAATAAGTTCGTCTTTGAATCCGTGGGAAACCATGATGGCAATTTCATTGAAAACATCGCTAATGTCGATGACAAAAACGTAGAGCTCTTCGTCCTTAAAATCAGGCAAAGGATTTGGCGCATTGAAAGCGGCATAAGCCACATCTGTTCCGTTGTCATCAATGTAGGCAACAGCTTTAGATGTAAATTCTTCGACTCTTGTTTTTTGCGCATCCGTCAGACAGATATACGTACAACTTCCGTCGTCTTCCTCAACAGAAGCATCGTAATTACACGCATTGGAACTGGTGCACCCTTTCGAAGAGTCATTGTTACAAGAGATCAGAAGGCCTAGAACGACCATCAAATTTAAAATAGGGACAGACTTCATGAGTAGATTTTTTAAGAGTTATACACTAAGTTAAGTATAAATTAGAAGAAACAAGTCCCACTTAAAAAATTATTTTTTTTACTGGCAAAGTCAGAGAACAAGGTGTTTTGGGGTGCAAAAGAGGAAGGGATAGTTAAAAAATTTCGTACCAAGAGACCTAGGAGTCTTCTTTAAAATGCAATAATTTTGTCAGCTTGATAGACAAATCTAATAGAATGATTTTTGCATTTCCATTTCGTTCGATATGGTATAAGGCGGTACTCACTTCTTCTTCAATTTCTAAGATATTGCCACTGTGCACAAAGGGAGCAAATTTTTCCAAGGAAAACCCTTGGTTTTCAGGTTCTAAAAAGACCAATTCTTGAGCGTTGTAATTTGATAAAAGTGCTTGTCGAAAGAACTGCAAGCAATAGTGCAAAAACCGTTTTTGAGTTTCTCTACCCGATTTGGCAATGCCCTCACTCCACTCGATTAAGTTTTGGACCACTGCGGCGTTTCCTTTCGCTTTGAAAGCTGTTCGGACCCACAAGACAAACCAATTTTCGAAAATCAAATCGTTGGAATCGTGTTTTAAGAGATGCAAAGCCTTGTTGTAGTTTCCTTCCGCTTGGTGGGCAATTTTTGCAGCCTCCGCATAAAAAGAATTTTCATTGACTACCAAAGCGTCGGCGATGTCTTTTTCACTCAAAACAGGAAAATGCAATATTTGACATCGAGAGACGATGGTATTGATCAGTTGCTCTTCGTCTTCTGTCACTAACAAAAACACAGTTTTTTCAGGGGGTTCTTCTAGCAGTTTCAACAATTTGTTGGCAGCCGACGTATTCAACTTTTCGGCCATCCAAATCAACATCACCTTGTATCCCCCTTCGTAGGGTTTTAGTTTCAATGATTTGACAATTTGCTCCGCCTCGTCCACACCGATTTGTCCCTGTTTATTTTCAACACCGATGTGTTGGAACCAGTTGAACAAATTACCATAAGGTTGCTCTTTGACAAAGGAGCGCCAATCGTCCAAAAACAAATTACTAATCGGGTGTTTTTTTACGCGGTCATTTGCAGCTACAGGAAAGGCAAAGTGCAAATCTGGATGCGCCAAGTTTGCACATTTCAATGCGCAGGCATCAGGATCGGGATTGTCGAGGCACAAGAGGGTTTGTGCATAGGCAAGAGCATTGGGTAGTGTTCCAGAACCCTCTTTTCCGACAAACAATTGCGCGTGGGGAATGCGTCCGTTTTTAGCGGTAGTTTTGAGGTGGTTTTTCAGATGAAGTTGGCCGATGATGTTCTCGAAAAGCATGCACAAATATAGGGGAAAGATTCTACCTGACCAATTGCTTGTCCGGTCCTTTCTCAGGAGAATTTTCCTCATTTTGTAAGTAGAATCCGCCTTTTTATTGAGAATTACAAAAACGTTGTAGTAGCTTTTTTTTTTAATTTTCGCAGGATGCACAATTTCAATTATATTTGTGAGCAAACCATAATAAAAACAACAATGAAAACCATCAAAGACATCAATTTTAAAGGCAAAAAAGCCTTAATTCGTGTAGACTTTAACGTGCCCTTAAACAAGGATTTTCAAGTGACAGACACCACGAGAATCAAAGCTGCCAAACCGACCATTCTAAAAGTTTTGGAAGACGGAGGGGCTGCGGTATTGATGTCGCATTTAGGACGCCCAAAAGGAGTAGAAGCAAAGTTTTCATTGGGGCATATTGTAGAAAAAGTAACTGAAGTTTTGGGCGTGCAAGTAAAATTTGTGGACGCTTGTGTCGGTGGAAAAGCAGAAGCAGCAGTAGCAGCTTTGGAACCTGGAGAGGTTTTGGTTTTGGAAAACTTGCGCTTCCACAAAGAAGAAACTGCTGGAGACCTTGCTTTTTCAGAGCAACTTTCTAAACTAGGAGACGTCTATGTAAATGATGCTTTTGGAACCGCTCACAGAGCCCATGCTTCTACGACAGTTGTCGCCCAATTTTTTCAAGAAAAAGCAGCGGGATTTGTTATGGAAGCAGAATTGGTCAATGCCGATAAAGTATTGAAAAGCGCCGCAAAACCTTTTACTTCCATCATGGGAGGTGCCAAAGTCTCGGATAAACTGCTCATCATTGAAAAATTGTTGGATGTCGCAGACAACATCATCATCGGCGGCGGCATGTCCTACACCTTCGCAAAAGCGGAAGGCGGACAAATAGGAAACTCTTTGTGTGAAGATGACAAATTGGACTATGTAAAAGAATTGCAAGCAAAAGCAAAAGCAAAAGGGGTGAATTTGATTTTCCCAGTTGACAGTTTGATCGCAGATGATTTTTCAAACAATGCAAACACCCAAGTCGTTGAAAAAGGATGCATCCCTGCAGATTGGGAAGGATTGGATATTGGACCTGCTTCACAAAAATTGTTTGCTGACGTCATCAAAAATTCCAAAACAGTTTTGTGGAACGGACCGATGGGCGTTTTTGAAATTCCTGCTTTCGAAAAAGGAACCGTAGCAGTTGCCAATGCAGTAAAAGACGCAACCCAAGGAGGCGCGTTCTCTTTGATTGGAGGCGGAGATTCTGCTGCTGCCATTAATAATTTAGGGTTTGGAGAAGATGTTTCTTATGTGTCTACAGGTGGAGGCGCCTTGTTGGAATACATGGAAGGAAAAGTATTGCCAGGCGTACAAGCCATTTCCTAACCCATAAAAAAATCAAGATTAAAAAACGCTTTCGAAATTGTTCGAAAGCGTTTTTTTATTCTTTTTAGATTTCGTTACTTTTACCTTTTAGAAAATACCTTATGAAATACGACCACCTACCGAAAACCGACATCAAAGTGAGTAAAATATGTCTGGGTACCATGACTTTTGGCGAGCAAAATACAGAAGCCGAAGCCCACGAACAGTTGGATTTTGCTTTTTCCAAAGGAGTCAATTTTATCGATACTGCTGAGATGTACTCGGTACCGGGAAGAAAAGAGACCCAAGGAAACTCGGAACGTTATATCGGCAATTGGTTGCAACACCAAAAAAGAGACAAGTTGGTGATCGCTACCAAAATAACGGGACCAAATCCCGGCTTGTCCTATATTCGAAAAAACATGGACTTTTCAAAAGCCTCGATTTTGGAAGCTTTGGAAAACAATCTGAAACGCTTGAAAACCGATTACATCGATCTCTATCAATTGCATTGGCCAGAACGCAAAGCTAATTTTTTTGGAAAACTGAATTACAAGCACGATTTTCAAGACGCCTGGGAAGACAATTTTCATGAGATTGTTGCAGCTTTGGACGGCTTGGTTCGCGAAGGGAAAATACGCCATTATGGAGTCTCCAACGAGACCCCTTGGGGATTGATGCGTCATTTGGAAGAAAGCAAAACCCATCAATTGGCAACCGTCAAAACCATTCAAAATCCCTATTCATTGTTGAACCGAACCTATGAAGTTGGTTTGGCAGAAATTTCCATGCGCGAACAAGTAGGTTTGTTGGCTTATTCTCCGATGGCTTTTGGCGTTCTGTCTGGAAAGTATTTGAGTGGAGTTTTGCCCGAAAAATCTCGATTGAAACTCTTCCCTGTCTTTTCGAGGTACAACAGTAAAGAAACGCGCTTTTTGACACAGCAATACGCAGATTTGGCCCAAAAGCACGGCTTGACTTTGACAGCGATGTCCTTGGCCTTTGTTCACCAGCAGCCTTTTGTGACTTCGACGATTATCGGTGCCACAACCTTGTCGCAATTGGAAGAAAATACCGCGTCCATTGATCAGGTTTTGTCAGAAGAACTGCTTCAAGAAATAGATGCCGTTCAACTATTACAGCCCAATCCTGCGCCTTAAAGACGTAATAGGCGGTCTGTTTTGGAGGTTGAAGGATGTCCTATATAGTGATGCGGCGGTGTGTTTCGGAGCCGCGAATAATGAAAACAAACGAATCTAATATTGTGTTGTTTAGCTTAGAATGACAGCGAGGCAACGAAAACTTCGCGTTGATTTCTTTTTTTGGAAAATAACATCTGAAAAATATGCAAAAAGAAATTAAAAAATAATTACATAACTTGTAAAAATAAAGTTTGTATAAATGCAGATAGAGCGCACAAGAAAGCTTTATTTTTACAATCAACTATTAGTTTTTTATGAACAAGCCTCCTTTTTTTGTCCTCGTCCTTTTGTGTGTCTTGTGTGCGCATTCCCAAACCACATTGTTAAATGTAGCTAACGGTACGACACTTCATATTTCTGAAAACACTACTTTTCGGGTAGGAGATTTGACCCTGCTACCTTCACAGGACATAGTTATCTCCAATACAAGCCTTATCCAAAGCAGCACTCCGATTCGTTTAACATCTGATGATCAGAGCATCGCTAAAGTATTCACCTTTAGCGAGCCACAAGTTGGTTTTAGAGGGGGTTTGCGGATGTACTACAAATACGATGAACTCAACGAGGTTACAGAAGAAGAATTGAACATAGCAACACATGCGCGTACAGATGATACAGATTGGAATATTGACATGAATTCGTTGCGAAACAGTGCTGAAAAATGGGTGAGTTGTAACTTTACAGAACCAACTTCCTTGGGTCAAATTACGATGGGTACTGAATACCTTTCTGTTGAACTTCCGGAAGGAGCCACAGAAATTCGTGTTTACCCCAATCCCACGAGAGGAGTCCTCATGGTAGCTTCGAAAACTCCTACAGACAAAAGAATTTACGATTCCCAAGGGCTGATGTATTTGGAGAGTAGTGATCGCACTCTCAACCTACAAGAAATCCCAAGTGGTATTTACCTCTTAGAAACGACAGAAATCGACAGCCAAAAGCGCCATTATTTTAAAGTGATTAAACTCTGACCACAAAGTAGCAATAAATAGTTTACTCTAAAAACCCCCAATTTATGAGCCCCTTTCAAAAAATCACCCTTTTGTTTTTCGTCCTTGTCCTTGGGCTGCAAACACAAGCCCAAGTAGGTATCAATACGGAGAACCCCGACGCCTCTGCGGTTTTGGATTTAGAGTCCACGAGCCAAGGTTTTCTTCCTCCTCGAATGACAGCAGACCAACGCGATGCCATTGTCTCTCCGGCGACTGGATTGATTTTCTATTGCAGGAACTGTGGCCCGAGGGGAGAGTTGCAAATTTACAATGGATCCATTTGGACCAATGCCATAGGAGGTGTGGCTGCAAATGAAACAGCTGTTGGTTCTGATACGGGTTCTGATTCTGGAAGCGGTTTGACTGCCGCCCCAACACCGAACAAAGCACCTGCAGATGTCATCTCTGTGTACAGTGATGCATATACAAGCATCGCTACCAACTTAAATCCTTTTTGGGGCCAACAAACAAATGCGACTGAAATCCAAATCGACGGTAACAATACGTTGAAATACGAAAACCTTAATTACCAGGGATTGGATTTTAGCACTACGGATGTTTCTGCCATGGAATATGTGCATTTGGACTACTACACCAATAACGCAAGCTCTATTAAATTTTTTCTAGTTAGTGCGAATCCTGACGTTGAAAACCCCTATTTTATTGATGTTATCTCAGGGGACTGGCAAAGTATTGACATTCCATTGTCTGTATACAATGCCAATTTAGACAGGGTCTTCCAGTTCAAAACCGAAGGAAATGGAACCGTGTACCTTGACAACCTCTACTTCTGGAAAGCGCCATCAGCTGCAGGCACAGACACCTCTTTGAGTGCGTTGACTGTAGATGGCAGCAGCATTGCTGATT
>Ga0233444_10003157_pt1 | contig 16617 bp, 18 predicted proteins | sample SI_124_October20_6_FD_182792 | JGI IMG/M metagenome (GOLD analysis project Ga0233444, IMG submission 182792) | Seawater microbial communities from Saanich Inlet, British Columbia, Canada - SI_124_October2016_10_MG | ecosystem: Environmental > Aquatic > Marine > Inlet | place: Canada: British...
TTAGTTACAAAGTAAGGAGATAGGTATCCTCTATCAAACTGCATACCTTCAACAACATCAAGTTCAGTTTCAACACCTTTTGCTTCCTCAACTGTTATCACACCTTCATTACCAACTTTCTGCATTGCTTTTGAAATCATATCACCAATTGATTTTTCACCATTTGCAGAGATGGTCCCAACTTGAGCAACTTCTTCGTTAGCTTTGACTTTTTTAGAAGATGATTTTAATTTTTCAATTACTTGTTCGACAGCTTTATCAATCCCTCTTTTGATGTCCATAGGATTCATTCCAGCCGTTACATATTTTAATCCTTCAGTTACAATTGCTTGTGCTAAGATAGTTGCAGTTGTAGTTCCATCGCCAGCATTATCATTCGTTTTACTAGCAACTTCTTTTACCATTTGAGCACCCATATTTTCAAACTTATCTTCAAGCTCTATTTCTTTTGCTACAGAAACACCATCTTTAGTAATTTTTGGCGATCCATAAGATTTATCCATAACAACATTACGTCCTTTTGGTCCCAAAGTTACTTTTACTGCGTTAGCAAGTGTATTAACGCCTTTAAGCATTCTTGTTCTAGCGTCAGTGTCAAATTTAATTATTTTTGCCATTTTGATTCTCCTTTAAAGGTTATTTTTTGGTTTTTGAAATTCCCATTATGTCTGACTCTTTCATAATGCTGTATTCTTTATTATCAATTTTAACTTCAGTACCTGACCATTTGCCAAAGAGAACAATATCACCCACTTTTACGTCCATTGGTGAAAGTTTCCCATCTTCATTTTTAGCACCAGGTCCTACAGCAACAACTTCACCCTCTTGTGGTTTTTCTTTTGCCGAGTCTGGAATAATAATTCCGCCTGCAGTTTTTTCTTCACTATCTAATACTTTAATAAGCACGCGATCGTGCAAAGGTCTAAATTTCATATATATTTTCTCCTATAAATTTTGATGTATGGCTGATATGGTGTGTTTTAATAAGATTTCAAGAGGCAAAAATCATTAAAAAAAGGCAAAAATACTATATTTTAGGGAATATTATAGAATTAAATTTAAGAAAGATAATAAAAATTGAGAGAAATAAATCATTTATCAGAAGTGTTTGATGCCTACGACACGTTCGTAATAGATCTTTGGGGCGTAATACATAATGGTATAAAACTAAATGATAAAGCCATAGAGGCGGTAGCTCAATTAAAAATAAAATCTAAAAAAATAGTGTTCTTATCAAACGCACCAAGACCAAGCGCAAAAGTTGTTGATTTTTTATTAAAATTAAAAATGGACAAACATTATCTATCAAATGTAATGACTTCAGGTGAAGCTGCTATGCAAGCAATAAATCAAAATAAATTTGGAAAAAATTTTTTTCATTTAGGACCACCAAGGGATGCTTCTATTTTTGAAAAAGTTAAAAAAAACAAAACGACTATTGATAGTTGTGATTTTATTCTTTGCACTGGTCTATTTGATGAAGATGATCCAGATCTTTATAAGCCTAAATTACATGAAAATGATTTAGATTATTATAAAAATTTTTTAACTAAGCATACTTCAAAAAAATTAGTATGTACCAATCCAGACTTAACTGTTCATAGGGGAAATAAAGAAGAATATTGCGCTGGATATGTTGCTAAAATATTTGAAGAGCTAGGTGGAAAAGCTATTTATTATGGCAAACCCCACAAAGAAATATATGACATGTGTTTTGAACCAGAAGAAAAAGTTTTAGCTATAGGAGATAACTTAAGAACAGATATAAAGGGAGCAAATAATTTAAATAAAGATTGTTTATTTATTTCAGACGGTGTCCATCGAAATGAATTTAATAACAATATAGAATTAGAAAAACTCTTATACAAATATAAAGTTAAAGCTAATTATTTTCAAAAAGAACTACAGTGGTAGTATGAAGATTTATAAAAATTTGAATTTAAACAAAAAACATCTTAATGGCGTTGTCGCTATCGGGAACTTTGATGGATTGCATTTAGGTCATCAAAAAGTAATTAATGAAGCAAAAAGGAAAGCAAAAAAAAAAAATTTACCTTTTGGTTTAATAACTTTCGAACCTGTTCCGGTAATGTTTTTTAATACTAATATTAAAAATCATAGAATAAATTCACTAAAACAAAAAAAATTACAATTAAAAAAATTAAAGTTAGATTTTTTAATTATTATTAGATTTAATAAATTATTTTCCTCTCTTACTGCACAACAATTTATTACAAAGATAATTTACAATAAAATTAATTGTAAGTTCTTATATGTAAGTAAAAATTTTAAATTTGGCTTTAAAAGACAAGGAACTATTCAAACACTTAAAAAGTATGAAAAATTATATAATTTCAAAAGTATAATAACCAAGCCTTATAAAAAAAATAAAAAGATTATTTCCTCAACATTAATAAGAAAAAAAATTACTTCTGGAAAAATAGAAGAAGCAAATAAGCTGTTAAATCGTGAATGGAGGGTAGAAGGAAAAGTGATGAAAGGACAAAAAAGAGGAAGAAAAATAGGTTTCCCAACATGTAACTTAAAATTAAATGATTATATTATTCCTCGCCTAGGTGTTTATGCTGTAAAAATAAATGGATTTAAATTTAGTAAAAAAGGAATAGCTAATATCGGTTTTAGACCAACATTTAATGGAAAAGACTTATTATTAGAAACAAATATCTTTGGTATTAATAAAAATTTATATAATAAAGAGATTAGTGTAAGTTTTAGAAAATTTATAAGAACAGAAAAAAAATTTAAAAGTCTTGAGCATTTAAAAAAACAAATAAAAATTGATATAAAAAAAGCTAAATAATAATGTCTAAGGATACTTTACAATTACCTAAAACTGCCTTTTCAATGAAGGCTAGTCTACCTAATAAGGAACCTGAGATTTTAAAAAAATGGGAAAAAAATAAAATTTTTGAAAAACTTAGAAAAAAATCAAATGGTAGAGAGAAATTTATATTACACGATGGTCCTCCATACGCTAATGGCCATATTCATATGGGTACAGCTCTCAATAAAATATTGAAAGATATAATTATTCGCTTTCATCAGATGAATGGAAAAGACTCAATATATGTACCTGGTTGGGATTGTCACGGATTACCGATTGAATGGAAAATTGAAGAGCAATATAAAAAAAAGAAAAAGAATAAAGATGAAGTTCCAATAAAAAATTTTAGAGAAGAATGCAGAGAGTTCGCTAAAAATTGGATAGAAATCCATATTAAAGAGTTTAAGAGATTGGGTGTAGTAGGTGATTTTGAAAATTATTATTCAACAATGAGCAATGAAGCAGAGGCTCAAATAGTTAGAGAATTGGGTAAATTTCTTTTAGATGGAAGCTTATATCAAGGCTTTAAACCTGTGTTTTGGTCCACAGTTGAAAAAACCGCACTAGCTGATGCAGAAGTCGAATACATGAACCATGTATCTAACACTATCTATGTTTCATTTAAAATTAAAGAAACTAATCAAGATTTTTTAAAAGATGCTAATGTTGTCATTTGGACCACGACCCCATGGACGATTCCAGCTAATAAAGCATTAGCATTTAATAGCGACATTGAGTATTCGGTAATTGAGATAAATGAATTAGATTATTTTAAAGAAAAAAAAATTATTGTTGCGACTAATTTAATAGATTCAATCACGAAAGCTTGTGAAATAGAAAATTATAAAATTTTAAAAACTTTCAAAGGAAAAGAACTTTCAGGAACTATTTGCTCTCATCCATTTATAAAAATGGATTTTAACTATGATGTCCCCATGCTAGATGCACAATTTGTTAATTTAGAGCAAGGCACAGGAATAGTTCACTGTGCACCTAGTCATGGCCCAGACGATTTTAATTTGTGTTTAAAAAATAATATACCTTCACTTTATACAGTAGATGCCGCAGGTCTTTACACTAAAGAAATTCCTTACTTTACCAATACCCATGTTTTTAAAGCAGATCCCATTGTTATAGAAAAATTAAAGGAACAAAATAAATTACTAAAAAATGACAAATTAAATCACAGTTATCCTCATTCATGGAGATCTAAAGCTCCATTAATTTATAGAGCTACGCCACAATGGTTTATCTCCATGCAAAAAAATGACTTACGAAAAAAAGCTATTAAAGCAATAAACGATACTATTTTTTATCCAGAAAAAGGAAAAGAAAGATTATTATCAATGGTTGAAGGAAGACCAGATTGGTGTGTTTCTAGACAAAGAGTTTGGGGAGTTCCACTACCTATTTTTATTAATAAAAAAACTAAAGAGCCTTTAAAAGATCAAAAAGTTATTGAACGAATAGCTTCAATTTACGAAAAACAAGGATCTGATTGTTGGTTTACAGATGATCCAAAAGTTTTCTTGGGTGACGACTACAATTCTGATGACTATGAAAAATTAAATGACATTGTTGAAGTATGGTTTGATAGCGGATCTACACACAGCTTTGTTTTAGAAAAACGTAAAGATTTAAAATGGCCAGCAGACATGTATTTAGAGGGTTCTGACCAGCACAGAGGGTGGTTCCACTCTTCATTATTACAGTCTTGTGGTACAAGGGGTAAAGCACCATTTAAAAGCATTCTGTCTCATGGCTTTGTAGTTGATGGCAAAGGATTAAAAATGTCAAAATCGTTAGGCAATGTTATTTCTCCTGATGATATTTTAAAAAATTATGGAGCTGATATCCTAAGAGTGTGGGTTGCATCATCTGATTATGCAGAAGACCTTAGAATTGATAAAAGTATTCTTACTCAGCACGCAGAGTCCTATAGAAAAATAAGAAATACATTTAGATATATATTAGGAAATCTTAAAGATAATTATCAAAAACAAGATTTTGATAAACTAGATTTTCAAAAATTAGATGAACTAGAGCAATATATTCTTCATAAATTACATGTAATAGACAAATCTGTAAAAGATAATCTAAAAAATTATAATTTTCATAAACTTTCTAGAGAATTGTTGAATTTTTGCACACTGGATTTATCTTCATTTTATTTTGATATAAGAAAAGACGTTCTTTATTGCGATAGTTTGAATTCAAAAAAACGTAAAGATTGTGTAGTTGTATTAAATATTATTTTGGAGTGTTTATTAAAATGGTTTGCTCCAATTTTAGTTTTTACTACAGAGGAAATTTATAGTTTGATAAATAAAAATGAAGAAAGTATTCATGAAAATTCTTTTGTACAAATTCCAGCAAATTGGAAAAATAATGATTTAAATGACAAATGGACGAAATTATTGAAAATTAAACAGGAAGCGAACATAGCGATAGAAGAGAAAAGATCAAATAAAGAAATTGGCTCAAGTTTAGAAGCAGAAATTAAAATTATAGCTGATGCAAGCCATTTTAATTTACTTGAGGGTTTAGATTTAGCTGAATATTTTATTACATCTAAAGCAGAAAAAATTAAATCAGATAAAAAAGATGAAATAAAAATTGAGGTAAAAAAAACTGATGGAAATAAATGTCCTAGATGCTGGAAAATTTTAGAAAAAAAATGTCAAAGGTGTGCCAGTATAAATTAATAAAATTAAATGAACTTTTCATTAGCAATTATTAATAAAATTAGATCATGCATAAAAACTGAAAATTTAACTTTCATATTTAGTATAGCTGTAATATTTGTATTAGATAGATATTCAAAAATTGAAATATTAGATAATTTTAATGAAGAGATTTTTTATATAAATGATTTTATTAATATTAATTTAGTTTGGAATACAGGGATAGGATTTGGGCTGCTAAACTCAACATCAAATTTTTTTTATAGTATAGTTTCAATCTTTATTGCATTAATAATTCTCATATTATTTTATGTAGCATTCAAAGGAGACAAGTATGAAAAGATTATTTTTTCAATAATAATTGGTGGTGCCTTAGGCAATGTTTATGATAGAATTTTTTTAAATGCAGTTCCAGACTTTATCGACCTACATTATAAAAATTTTCATTGGTTTACATTTAATGTTGCGGATATTTTTATTACACTAGGTATAATAGCTTTTCTTATGAAAGATTTTTTTATAAAAAAACAATAAATGAAAAAAACAAATATAATTTTTTTAACTTTATTAATTCTAAGTTCATGCACATCAGTTAAAGAAGCAGGAAAAGTATTGCGAAATGAAAAAATAACAACCACAGATGAATTCTTAATTAAAAAAAAAGAACCTCTAGTGTTACCTCCAGATTATAGTAAAATTCCTAGACCAGGTTCATTGTCCGATGCCATTGTAGAAGAAAATGATACTGACAAAATTAAGAGGATTATGAGAACATCTAACGATAAAAAAATTAATAAAAATAAATCTTCTTCTGTTGAAGATGCAATAATAGATAAAATTCGTAAGTGAAAAAAAATTTACAAATAAAAAATATTATCCATAAAGATTATTTAAAAAAAAATATTTCTAAAAAACTTTCTGAAGATTTTGAAAAATTCATTGAAGAAATAACTGATAATGTTGATCTTACACGAGAGGCATACAATGTTTTAAGTAATCATTTCAAGTTTAATTTTAATTTAAGTGAATTAAAAAAATTTAAAAAATTCAAATCTATTGCAATAATTGGTATGGGAGGGTCAATTTTAGGGTCTGAAGCAATATATAATTGTTTTAAAAAAAAAATAAAAAAAAAGGTTTATTTTTTTGATGATATCAATTCGGAAAAAATTTTATCCTTCAAAAAGAAAAATACCAGTAAAACTCTTTTTTTGATAATTTCAAAGTCTGGAAATACAGCCGAAACGTTATCGAATTTTTTAGCACTTAATATTATAAAAAAAAAAATAAGAAATATTATTTTAATTTCAGAAAAAAATAATAATATATTATTTTCTTTAGCAAAAAAATTTGATTTATTTTTTATTGAGCATAAAAAACATATAGGAGGCAGATTCTCAGTTTTATCTGAAGTAGGGATTGTTCCTGCTTATTTAATGGGAGTAAATATAGTTAAAATAAGAAAAAATTTGAAAAAATACTTATTCGCTAAAGAGAAAAAATTATTAAAAAACAACACTATAGAACTAACGAATTTATTGCTTCAAAGAAAATTTACCAGCTTGATATTTTTAAATTACATTCCTCAGTTAGAAAAGTTTTTGTATTGGTCCCAACAATTAATAGCTGAAAGTTTAGGTAAAAATGGCAAAGGCTTTTTACCAATTATATCTAATGCTCCAAAAGATCATCATAGTTTATTACAATTATATTTAGATGGGCCGAAAGATAAAATATTTTATATTTTTAGTCTTACAGAAGCAAATAAAATTAAAATTAAAACAAAAAAAATAACTAATAAGATTAATTACTTGCACAATAAAAATCTTGATAAAATCAAAATAGCACAAAAAGATGCTCTCATTAAGTCATTGGTTATAAAAAAAATTCCTTATAGAGAATTTGAAATTAATCATCTAAATGAGGAAATATTGGGAGAATTATTTTCCTATTATATTCTAGAAACTATTTTAATTGGCAAATTAAGTGGCATCAATCCATACGATCAGCCTGCTGTAGAACAGGTAAAACAAGACACAAAAAAAATACTCAACTAAACCGTCCAAAAATTATTTTTGAACGCCCGTATTTTTTGATTATTATTGATCTAAACCAGTCATCAAAATTGTCATTTGAATTTATTTCTCTGTGTATAATAATTATATGATTATTCTTATAAATTTTATTTCTTTTTATTAATCTAAAATTTTGAATAAATATATTATCTGCAAATGGTGGATCAAGAAAACATATGTCATATTTCTGTTTGTTATTTTCAAATGACATATCCTCTATTTTATTCTTTATAATTTGTGATTGTTTTTTAATAGATAGCGTAGACAAATTTTGTTCAAGTACTAGCAAAGCATTTTTATCTCGTTCAACAAATGTTACTTTTTTAGCACCTCTAGATATGCATTCTAAACCAAAAGACCCAACCCCTGAATAAACATCTAAAATATTAGCACCTTCTATTGCTGTATTTATCAAATTTGAGTGAGTTAAAATATTAAAAATATTTTCTTTTATTGAGTCTTTTAATGGGCGTGTAATTGTGTTTTTTAAATATTTAATATTTTTTCCTTTAAATTTTCCACCTATGATTCTCATCTGTTGATTATCTTCCAGCCTATATCTTTCCTACAAAAACCTTCTTTCCAGTTTAATTTTTTAATTAATTTTAAAATTTCATTTCTCATGCTAAGAAAATTTTTTCCTGTATGAGTAAAATTTAAAACTCTTCCGCCAGCAGATAAAAGCTTTTTATTTACAAGCATTGTACCAGCATGAAAGATAAATTTGTTTTTTGTCAATTTAATTTTATTAATATTTTTTATAATTATTTTTTTTTGATAATTACCAGGATAGCCTTTTGAGCAAAGAACAATTGTCATACTTTTCTTTTTTCTCCAATTAATTTTACTATGTCTAAGCTTATTGTTTGTAGAGTTAATTATTATTCTGAGTAAATCAGTTTTGAGTCTAGGTAATATTGTTTGACACTCAGGGTCTCCCATTCTTACATTATATTCTATGAGAAAAGGTTCATTATCAGCAATCATAAGACCAACGTATAAAAAGCCCCTATAAGGTTTACCTTTAACTTTAAGTGCTGATAAAGTTGGTTTTACAATTTTTTTAATTATTTTATTTTCAATTTGCTTATTAATAATTGGCGCAGGTGAATAAGCTCCCATGCCTCCTGTGTTCGGGCCTGTATCATTTTCTCCTACACGCTTGTGATCTTGAGCTGAACCAAAAAATTTAAAATTATTTTTGTCAACAATTAGAAAATAACTAGCTTCTTCACCTTTTAAAAACTCCTCTAATACAAGTGTCCTAGATGATTTAAATTTTCCTTTAAAAATTTTATTTGAAATATTTAATACTTGTTTTTTTGTTTTGCAAATAGTTACACCTTTACCTGCAGCAAGGCCATCAGCTTTTACCACTATCGGAAATTTACTTTTTTTAATGAAATCAATGACTTGCTTATTTTTTTTACAAATTTTAAATTTTGCTGTTGGTATTTTTTTTTCTTTACACAAATTCTTCATAAATGCTTTTGAACCTTCTAGTTTTGCAGCATATTTGTTGGGACCAAAAACTTTAATTTTATTTTTATCTAAAAAATCTACTAACCCTCTTACTAAAGGTTCTTCAGGACCCACGATAACTAGATCAATTTTATGAAACTTAATTAGTTTTAAAAGTTTGTTGAAATCTAAAATATCAACATTAACATTTTCAGCTATATTTGCTGTTCCAGCATTTCCTGGAAAACACACAATCTTTTTGGATAATTTAGACTCTGATATTTTCTGGCACAAAGCATGCTCTCTTCCACCGCTACCTATTAATCCAATATTCATGTTAGATTATATATTGTATAATTTATAGATGATAAAAAAAAAAGCTAAACTTAATTATAAGCACAACTCTTTTGATGTAATTGAGGAGGGAGATTATGTTTTATGTGCAATTTCGGGTAAAGAGATAATGTTGCATGATTTAAATTACTGGAATGTCGATTTTCAAGAAGCATATTTTTCACCTATAGAGGTCAATAAAAAATTTAAAAATTTAAAGTAGAATAAAATTTACTTCCATCTGTTGTGAGTCCAAATCCATTGATTAGGATTCTTTTTAATCATGTTCTCGAGTATTTGATTTAATTTCATTGTTAGTTCAATTTTATTTTCAAAATTAACTGGGTTAATTTCATTTTGAAATTCAATTCTAAAATTATTTTCTTCTAGTCTTTCTATAAAAACTGGAATAATAGGCAGATTATACTTAATAGCAAGTTGAGCAGGTAGCGTAGTTGTTAAGGCGGGTTTATTGAAAAAATTAATTTTTTCACCTTCGCTTACTCTTTGATCAATCATTAGCGCAATACTAAAATTTTGATTTATAAAATTTATTGCATCCCTTACCCCATTAATTCCTTTTTTTATTTGGTTTTTACAGACGTATTTTTTTCTTAAATATTCCATTATCGGATTTAAAAAATAATTATTTAAAGGTCTATATATTGTTGCTAATCTAATTCCTTTTTTTGTTATTTCCATAGACATCAATTCAAAATTTGCAAAATGACCTGAAATAAATATGACTGGTTTTTTTTTTTCAATTAATTTATTTAAATTATCTTTTCCATCAATTTTCATATGAGACATATTTTTTCTAAAAACACTTAAAAAAATGTATTCAATAAAAGTCATCCCATAATTTTTCCACATATTTGATATAATTACTTGTTTTTTTCGTAAAGAAATATTATCTGAAAAAATATTTAAATTATTTTCAATAATTTTTTTTGATTTAAAAAAAGGAGCAATAAGTGAAAAAAAAAAAGAAAAAAATTTTCTACTTAATCTTAATCCGATTAGACGACCAAAAATAAAAAAAATTATTATAATAATAGATTGAAAAAAGTATTTTAGCGATTTAGTCATATAATTTTAAAATATTACCTATTAAATTTTCTACGTCTTTGACTTCTAATTCTAATTTAAGGTATTTTATTTTTGTAAAATTAAATTTTTTTATTTTATAATAGTCTTTTTCTGTCATTATAATCTGATAATTATTTTTTTCAGCTTCTTTAATTATATTAATAAACTCAGGTTTGTTAAATTTATAATGATCGGGAAATACAAGCTTTTTTTCTACATTTAATCCATTGTTTGAGAGCAAGTTAAAAAAATTATTAGGGTTACCAATACCCGCAATAGCTAGTAATTTTTTATTATTAAATTCATCAATATTGATTGGTTTGTATTTTGAATAATAAATTTTTAAACTACTATTAATTCCTAAAAGTTTCTCTTCAAATTTAACAACCTTTTCACCATTGATAATAACTACATGGGCCTTTTTAAGCACACTTAAATTTTCTCTTAGTGGGCCAGAAGGAATAACTAAACCATTTCCAATTAATTGGTTTTGATTAAAACAAATTATATTTAAATTTTTTTCTACACTGTGATCTTGAAAACCATCATCCAAAATCGCAGAATCAAATTTTTTTTGTATCGCTTCTGTAATTCCACTAAACCTATTCTTTTTCAGAATAAGATTATTGTAATTTGCATTTATTAAATTATGTTCATCGATGTGATTTTTATAAAATTTTCTAATAATTGCTGGATTTTTTCCTTTGCTAGAAAGTTTTTTAGCGATAAAAATTGATAAAGGGGTTTTTCCTGTGCCTCCAATGTATATGTTTCCTACGCATATAATTGGAATTCTAAAAGTTGAAGTATAGGTTAATTTCTTCTTCAAGTAAGTGGCTATAATAACAATTGCAGCCAGAGGGATCAGTATAATTGATAAAATACTAATTTTTTTATCCCAAAATTTTGGCTTATATATTTTCATCAAATAAAAATTTATTTATATTTTTCATAGTTTTGTTTAAAGTTTTATTTCTTAAGTTGTTCATAATTATAGAACATTTATTACTTCTTTTGTTTACGTTTTTAAAATCTGTAAATAAATTTTTAGCTAATTGTTGAGGGCTTTTAATTTGTTTTGAAATGTTGTGTTGTTTTAAGATATTATATATCTCTTTAAAATTATAGACATAAGGACCATGATAAATTTTACAACCTAACTGAGCTGCTTCAATGGGGCTCTGACCGCCGGAATTTTTTAATTTTAATAAAGTTGATTTTCCCACAAAAACACTTTTTGCAACATTATAATAGTTAGATAACTCACCATATGAATTAATAATTATAACTTCTTTGTTTTTTATTATTTTATTATTTTTATTTAAAATTTGAGAATTAAGTTTTAAGTTTTCACATAAATTTTTAATTTCTTTTACTCTATTAATATGTCTTGGTGCTATAATTGTAATTAAACTTTTTAATTTTTCTTTTAATTTAATATGAGTGTGTAAAAAAAAATTATCTTCACCCTTATGAGTATTTGTAGCACACCATACTTTATTATTTTTTAAAACTTCTTTATTTCTTTTAATTGTTGTTATCTGAGTAGTTTTATTTATAAGTTTGATATTTCCAGAAAAAATAATTTTACGTACTTTAAATTTAGTTAAATATTTTTTTGTTTCATAATTAGAAGTAAGACACAAACTAAAAGAACCAAAAATTTTTTTGCTGTATTTGGAATCAATTTCCATCTATTATATGTTTTATGGGTAATCCTTGCATTGATAATAGCCATGGGTATATTGTTTTCATTTGCGATTAAAATTAAGTTTGGCCAAATTTCAGAGTCTACTAGAATAATTTTATCTGGCTTCCATGAAAGAATAAATTTTTGAATAAGAAATTTTACATCTAAAGGAAAATATCTGTGATAAACATTATTAAAAGTTTTAAGTTCTTTTTCTGCCAAATTTCCAGAACTCAAAGTTACAGTTGTTAATAAAAATTTTAAATTATTTTTTTTTTTATTTAATTCACTCATTAATGGTAAAATACTTTTTAATTCTCCAACACTAGCCGCATGAAACCAAACTAATTTTGATTTTCCCTTTCTTTTAGTATTAAAATGTGAGGTAAATATTTTTTCCTTGTATCTCAAGGCGTCTTCTTTTTTAATAAATTTTCTATAGAAAATTAATATTACTAACAAAGGATAAAGAATGTTAGTCAAAGCTCTATATATGAGAGTCATTTAAATTATTGAAGTTGTTTTCTGTATAAAGATTTATACTCTTCACAATTATCCATCAAGTATTTGTGATTTCCTGAATTTATAATATTTCCATTTTTAAAAACAAAAATTTTATCTGCCTCATGTATTGTTGAAAGTCTATGGGCTATTACAATTGTAGTTCTATCTTTAATCAAATTATTTATTGCATTTTGAACAATTCTTTCAGACTCGGTATCCAACGAAGAGGTTGCTTCATCCAATAGTATGATTGGTGAATTTCTAATAATCGCTCGCGCGATGGAGATTCTTTGCTTTTGACCTCCTGAGAGTTTAACTCCATTTTCACCAACAAAACTTTCGTATTTGTTAGGTAATTTTTTAATAAATTCATCTGCAGCTGCAAATTCACAGGCATTTTCAACATCTTTTTGTGAAGCACTTGGATTTGCGTAAGCTATGTTATCTTTTATGGTTCCATCAAATAAAACTATATCTTGGCTCACCAAGGCCATATGTTTTCTTAGAGAATTAAGTTTAATTTTTTTTGTGTCCTGATTATCAATTATTATATTTCCATTTTGAATGTCATAAAATCTTGGAATTAGATTTATTATTGTACTTTTACCTGCCCCACTTTGTCCAACTAATGCTGAAACCTTTCCTCCTTCAATTTTCATATTAATATTTTTTACAGCTTTTTCATTAGTGTTATCATATTTGAAATCAACATTTTTAAATTCAATATTGCATTTATCAATTTTTAAACTTGGGAGATTTTCATTATTTTTAATTTGTATTGGTTTATCTATTACAGTGAAGATTCTTTTGGAAGCAGCTGCTCCTTGATAAATTGTCATGTTAATTGTTGCCAATGATCTTATAGGTTGATAGGCAAGCATCATAGCTGCTAAAAATGAAAAAAAATTGTTAACCTCAAGTTCACCTAAGTTTATTAATTTTCCTGAATAAAATATAAATCCCGCTATCATTATTCCTGTTAACGTTTCCATTATAGGAGCAGCTCTAATTATTAATCCACCAAGCCTAATGTTTTTGTTGATCAAGTGTTCAATTACTTTATCAGACTTATCTTGTTCAATCTTTTCCTTTTGATAAATTCTTATCATTTTATAGGATTTAAAAATATCTGATAGAGAAGAAACAAGCTCACCTGTTATCTCACTTGCCTGAGTGGTTGCCTTACCCATTTTTTTTCCTAGATTTTTAGCAAGGCCAGCTGACAAAGGTATCATTACCATTGCAAAAATTGCTAACTTCCAATTTTGATAAAACATTAATCCAACCAAAAATATAACAGACAGACTATCTTTCATTATATTTAAGACCGCCGTACTTACCATTGTATGGATTTGGCCAGTATCATATAGGAAGTTTGATATGTATTTTCCAGAATGCCTAGACTCTAATGTTTGAATATCAGAAAATAAAATACATTTTGCTACTTTTTTTTGTACTTCACCTGCTATTATATTACCTACTTTAAGAATATTTAATCTAGCAAAATATAATGACAATCCTTTAGTGGCAAATGCAATTACTATAGCTATTGGTATTAACCAAGCTAGAGTTTGATCCTTTTCAACAAATATCTTTTTAACTGCTGGATCTAATAACCAAGCTGTAGCTGAAGTAGAGCCAGCAACTAAAACAGAGAGAAATAAACAAAAGATTATTGTTTTAATATGAAATTTAACATACTCTCTATACATTCTTTTTAAAATTGATTTTAATTCTTCGAATTCCATAAATCTAAATTAAGTAAATTGCTAAAAATAAAAAAAGACCAAAAAAGTTATTGATCTTAAATGCCTTTAGGCAACTTAAAGGATCTTTTTTTTTAAAAATTTTAAGTTGATATGTTAGAGTCATAAGACACATAAGTAATAATAATGTAAACAAGTTAATTCCAATTTTTTCAATATAAAGCCACGTTAGTGATGTGAAACTTAATATATAACAAAAGCATACAAATAATTTAATGTTTTTTTTAAATTTGATTGCAGTAGATTTTAAGCCAATAATTTCATCATCATGTATATCTTGTGCTCCATAAATGGTGTCATAGCCCAATGTCCAAAATATGGCTGATATATAAAGCGTAATTATTCCAATAGAAATATTATTATTTATTGCGGCCCAAGCCATGATTATCCCCCAGTTAAAAGTAAGTCCTAAAAATAATTGAGGCCAGTAAGTAATTCTTTTCATGAACGGATAAGAGAATGCCAAAAACATTGATCCCAATCCTAGGACTACAGTTAGAGAATTAAACTGTATCAAAATTAGAAAAGCTAAAGCACATAAAATCATAACGTACATCAAAGATTTTTTAATTGATATTTTTCCCGATGCTATAGGTCTTCTTTTTGTTCTTTTTACTTTTTTATCAAAATCTTTATCGACTATATCATTAACAATACATCCAGCACTTCGCATCAAAACAGAACCAAAAAAAAATAATATAAGATAATAAATAAATAATTTTTCATTTTGACTAACACTGTATGCGTAGGCTAGTCCCCATGAACAAGGCCAAAATAAAAGCATATATCCAATGGGTTTATTTAGTCTAGTTAACTCTATGAATATCTTTAAATTTGGCATGAAATATTACTTGTAAATACCAAACACTATCTAGATAATCAATTTGATTCGATATGGATATAGATTACACAGTTGCAGCGTTAATGTTTCCAGCCATTCCTTTAATGATGACTATGTATAGTAATAGATTTCACACTTTAAGCAGACTTATCAGAAAATTACATGATCAGACTACATTTGATAAACGAACGCCACCTGAATGGGAAAATCAACTACATGTGTTAAATAATAGAACCAATGTTTTAAAATATACTATGGGGTTTGCGGCTTTTGGTTTTTTATTTAATATGACAACTGTTCTTATGCTTTATATGGGATATCTACAACTCGCTAGATTAATTTTTGCAGGATGTTGTATTTGCATGATTATTTCTATTTTCTTATTTTTACAAGAAATCAGGCTTTCTAATCAAGCGTTAAAATATCATTTGAGTGACATGGACTCAATGAAGAAAGATCTATAGGTTATTTATTTTTTAATTGATCTTGTTTAAACAAAGATATGCCTTTATCTTTTTTGTGATTATAGGACTCTTCAAAAGTTTTTAGCTGCCAGCCCTGCATTCTTGAAGTAATTAATTTTAAATTTTCTTTTTTCCATTTATCTTTTGTATTTTCATCTTTCCATAATTTTTTTTCTTCATTGGTTCTAGCACAACCGTAGCAGTACCCTGTTACCGGATCTGTTCTACAAATACTAATACAGGGAGATATAACTTTGATAATCATTAAGGAATTAAAATAGCTGGGCCTGTAAGTTTTCTAGACTCTAAGTCTTCGTGAGCCTGTTTTGCATCGGACAATTTATATTTTTTAAAAATTTTTATTTTAATCATTCCATATTTTATTTTTTCAAAAACAGCATCAGCTCCTGCTTGCAGTTCTTTTCTATTAGTAAAATACTGAGCAATTGAAGGCCTAGTCAGATAAAGACCTTTTGGTTGAATATCTTTTGGAACATTAACTGGATCAAGAGGTCCTGATGCGTTTCCAAAACTTGCCATCAAACCTCTTGGTTTTAAACTTGCTATTGAACCTTTGAAGGTATTTTTTCCAACTCCGTCAAAAACGGCAGAAACACCTTCATTGTTTGTGATCTTCATGACCTCTTTTGCAAAGTCATCTTTGGAGTAATTAATGACATGAGCGTAACCATTAGCTTTTGCAATTTCAATTTTTTCATCTGAACCAACTGTCCCAATCACTTTTGCTCCGATACTGTTTGCCCATTGAGCAAATATTTGGCCAACACCACCTGCTGCAGCATGAAATAAAATAGTTTCTCCAGCTTGAAGTTTATAAGTTTTACAAATTAAGTAATGAGTGGTT